>Ga0065704_10000194_pt1 | contig 199860 bp, 110 predicted proteins | sample SwiRhicommuniRL2_FD_59091 | JGI IMG/M metagenome (GOLD analysis project Ga0065704, IMG submission 59091) | Switchgrass rhizosphere bacterial communities from Rose Lake, Michigan, USA - RL2 v2 (version 2) | ecosystem: Host-associated > Plants > Roots > Rhizosphere > Soil | place: East Lansing, MI
GACGTTGTCCATGCCAATGGGTCTGCAATTGCTGTCCAGCTCTGGGCCTTGGGTCGTGCTGCATTTCCTGAAGTGTTACAGGAAAGAAACGTTCCATTCACTGCTCCATCTGCCATCTACTACGACGATGTGACCAGAGATAAGGCCGTAAAGATTGGCCACGAGCTCAGATCTCTTACCGAGGAAGAGATCCACGACATAATATACAACCAATACACCAATGCCGCCAAGAAGTCACTCGAGGCCGGCTTCGACTTCATCGAAATCCACGCTGCCAACGGTTACTTGCTCGAACAATTCTTACACCCAAGTTCCAACAAGGGAACCGACAAGTACGGAGGCTCCATCGAAAACAGAGCCAGGTTATTGTTGGAAATCATTGACCACTTGCTCACGTTTGTCCCAGCAGAGAAGTTGGCTGTGAGATTGTCTCCATGGAACACATTCCAAGGTATCTTGGCCGAGAATGAGGAAATCTCTCCAGTCGTTATTCACAGTTATATCGCCAGTGAGTTGCAAAAGAGAGCCAATGCCGGGAACAAGTTGGGCTATGTCAATTTGAGTTACGGGAGTGTTTCGACTCCTGGCAAAGGCGGCTTAACTTACGACAACACCTTCTTCTTGCAAATCTGGAAGGGAATCGTTCTCAGAGGTGGCCAATACAGTAACTTGACTGATTTCAGCGAAATTGCTGCCGAAACTGACGACGGCCGTTCCTTGGTTGGGTTCGGAAGACACTTTATCGCCAACCCCGATCTTGTCAAGAGAATTGAACAAGGCTGGGAGTTAAACAAGTACGGCAGAAGCACCTTCTATTCCAACTCCAACGAGGGCCACAACACTTATCAAACTTATGAGGATAAGAGTGAGGTCGATATCGAAGCTGCTAGAACTCAATTTGCCGAGGCTTTAATCGAGTAATTGAGTTCAAGAGGTGCCCGAAGACTGTTTAAGGCCAACCCTCTCAAAAAGACCTTTTTTTACTAGAAGCTTTGAGTTAAGCACTTTTTAGATATCAGCTCTAGATTATATATAGACAATAAATTAATGTGTACAATATGAAGTTTCTAGGAGTTACGTAGCGACAATAGATATAGCGGGAATAGCGAGATGGGGCTTGTAAGTCTTGTGAGTATTGAATATCTCTTCATGAAGACCCCGCGGAAGAAATTAGAGATTCTACATCTACGAAATGTCTTCTATCATCCTGTCGAACCCCAGTAATCCTCAGTATTGATTGTGGGATACCTAGCACTCTCCACTACTTTATTTATCGTATAGAGATAGTTAGGGAGAGATGGTGGTTTGAAAAGGACCACTAATTGAAGATCTTTATCCGACAAAATATGAGATCAAGATGATCTAACAATGACAAAGACTGAAACTTTCATATGATGTAATTGAGCAACTGAAATAAGAATACATAAATGGATATAAGACTATAAAGAGTAGTGAAGCCAGACAACGAGATGGGAAGGAAAAGGGATAAGAATGTGGTAGTAACAGGGAGTATTATAGCGGATAATTATCAGGGCACTCCAGAATGGAGAAGAGATTTCTCTGGTCAAAAATAAACTTGGTTGAAAATGATCAGAGTCATTTTGTTATGGTGTAGGATTTGTAATATCTCTTCAAGGCTCTATTCAGTTGGGTTTTCAGAGAAACCAGAGGAGAAAGGTGAAGTTTCCACTAGAAGGTCAAAAAGGCAGTAAAATGAACAATAAAACCAGTAAAAACTACGAAACTTCATCAAATGCCAAATTAGAGACGGATTTCCATAGCCAAGTGGAGTTCCGTACTCTCAAAAAACTGTAAGACATTTTATTCTTGTTCATGGCTTATTCTGGCTATTGTCAATAAAGAACTGTTTTATAAATTGAAAGACATTTAATGAGATCTTTGAAATAGAGATGTTGTTAGATTTCAGTAATGACTAGAGAAAACACCAAAGTAAATGACCCGACTAAGCCACTACTTGTTCCAAACTTCTCCCTCTAAACTTCTCCATGTAAAATTCTCCCAAACTTCGCCCAAACTTCTCCCAAATGTCAAAATATCTAGAGACTTATTCTACGTCTCCTCATATTATAGCAGTGTAAGTTGCTTCAGCGTTTCTTTGGCTATGCATAGTCAAAGATTTTTTATGCATTTTTTATGCATTTCTTTCCTTATCCGCCGCTATTCTCTGATTTATCAAATAAGTTGCCATTTGTATCGAATTTATTGAGCCAGTCAATGTCAATTTCCGTATATTCGTCAACCCCTTGCCTCCACCCAACATTACGGACTGGCCTCTGTCTGGTTCGATTTTTACATAGGTACAGCCACTGTTTTCTCTGATGTGTTTGATGTTATTTCCTCCTTTTCCGATAACAGAACCGATATTTGCGTTGGCTACAAATATATCCTGGTTAAATTTGTCTTGGTTGGTTCCTGAAGGGGTTGGTGGGCTTAGTATAACGTCGCCAACGATGTTATTTCCATGTTCGTCAGTATATGAGCTTTGTGGAGGTACTGATATTGGAGCTGCAGGTTGTGGCATTGCGTATTGTTGTTGAGGATGTATGGCAGGTTGGAACATCATTTGGAAGTTGTACGGTTGTTTGGGTTGGCCATACTGTTTTTGATACGGCATTGGAGAATCCTTCATTGTCTGCATGGTTAGTGGATTTGCTGGTGATCCCATGACCATCATATTGTTGTTTGGAGGAAGCATGGATATATTCATCATACTCGTACTGAGGTTTGAATGGTGGAAGTTGGCAGGGTTGTAATATATGATTTTGTTCTTCTTCAAACATTCTTTGTGTTCAATCATTACTTGAGAGATGTAATATATGGCAATATGGATAGCGTCTCCGACCCCAGTGATGGATAATATACGGTCAGTAGAGTAAGGAAGCGGCTGTTCGGCAGCCTTGAGTTTGGCTGCAGAGTTTTCTTCTATTTCACGGAACTTGAGTCCCTGTTTACCAATAATAAACCCAATCATTGGATGGGGTACGAGGATTTTTAAGTTATACTGTCTGCTCAACATTGAAGCCGGTTCGTCTTCTGGTTCTTCCAAAATGGTTCTTGAAATCAAGCCAAACGCTCTGGCGACGTTCTCAGCTGGTCCTCTTACCAGAATGATCCGTTCAGGAATATTCTTCAAGTTATCGCTTACATTCATTCTAACATTAGCCTTGTCACGAATATGATTGATTTTCTCTCCTTTTTTGCCCACAATACAACTAGCCTCCTTGACAGGACAGTACATTCTAAACAGGACGTATGTAGGGTCGCTTTCCTTCTCACGGTGGTTGGAAACAGGCTTGGACCCGTCATTTTCAATGGTGATTTCGAAATTCTCACTACTTTCAGCATTGGTATCTCTAGAATATTCAGATTCGAGCGTGTTCTCTACTGCCTGGATTTCTGGCGTGTGTGACTTCTCTGGTTGTTGTATAGTTTCGATATTTTCGTCGTCGCCTCCACCTATTATGGGAGCAGTTTGATGTTGGACCTCAGTTTTCTCAAGTAATTCCAATTGTTCGCTATCAAGAGCAACTCTCTTGTTCAATTGATCTCCAGAAGGCGATTCTAGCTCCTCATTCTTACGTTTATTATTCGTTCCCGACATGGTGAGTAGAAGAGTTGTGGTGGAAGAGTTTTCGTGTTGATTTTTCGCGTCGATTTTCATAGTGAAGAGTGGAGGATAAGGTGGACAGAAAGAGGTTGCTAAAGCGTGCAGGTTGTAGTGAGATGTGTTATTGTTAATGAGGATCGTTAGTGAGAAGTTGTTCTTGTTAGTGGGTCTGGTTAGTGGGAGTTTTTTTACTTAGTAAGGCTCGCCAGTGAGAGTATCTTGAAATTAACGACTCTCGAGATTAACGAAATTAACGAGGCTAGAGATTATCGAGATTAGCGAGGCTTTTAAATCACATTACTCTTGAATCACCTCGATCTTGAATTATCTTTAGTCTCGAATCACCTCGCTCTTGTATCACAATTTGACTGCTTCTTAGAGATTTGGGCCACATTGCTATTAATTATCTATTTGAGAGTATATGGGTGTATTATTAGGTGGAATATTGCTAGAAATATGTCGTGATAACCAATTATTTATACTATTCCTTTAAACATTCAGCTTTGTGGGCCATCCGTTACAACTAAGGCTGTCAGTAATAATTTATATAAAGTACTTCTATTTATTCTCTGGAATAGTCATCGCAATACTTGACGGTTAGTTAAGCCAGCATTCTCCGGGTCCTCGGGTCTATTAATTCAACTATATACAGTGGCCATGATCTAGGACTAATGAGCCAATTGGAGGTAAACCTTGTAGTAGAGACGGGTTAACTCCGAACTATACACATACGTATATCGATAGAAAAAGAAGCTTAGAGGTGTGATTGTCACTAGAATGTGTAATATCGTCACTAAATGGGGAGTAACGATCTCATCACTAAATGGCTAGTCACAATCTCATCACTAACTCCCCGCTGTGGCCTCTCAATCTTTAATCCAAACTATCAACATTTTATAAACTTCCCTAAATCTTGTCTATTTTTGTGCCTGTTGAAGTTGCCATTGACGCTGTCTATCAGCTTCCTTTGCCTTTTGATAATGTTCATCTCTCTTATTCTGGATTCTACCCAAGAATTCTTGCTTGTCCAAGAAACCACCTTTGTTGTGGATCTTCAAATCATCCACAATCTTACGTTTATCCACAAAACTTGCCCAGTCCAATCTAGATTTCTCCAATGTGGAGAGTTTTTGCTTCTTATTGGAGTTCATCGATAAGAACTTGTCTATTAAAGAAGGTCTCTTAAGTTTTATGCCGAGTTCTACCTGTTCTTTTGTGCCTGGAAGCTGTCTCATTACCAGAACAAACGAGCGATGTGTTTTATTTGAAGTATCTTGTGCAGTTATAGAACTTGTGGAATTCAAGTATGCCTTTGCTTCAGCAGAGTCTGCATCTACGAGTTTTGATTCCGTAATCAATTTGCCTGCAAATGCATACGAAGTTTGGATTTTGATTTGTTGTGGTTGAGAATCGTCCTGAGGAATGGACGTTTTGTCTTGTTCCTCGGGAGTATTGGAACTTTGTTTTCCTATCGACTCTATCCAGTTATCAGTTTGGTTAGATTCACTTTTGGTCTTCAATTCCTCGAATATGGCATCGATATCGACTGAAGATGATGCATTTTTTACTAGTCCTCTTGAGTCCGTTTCGAAACTGCCAATAAATCGACTTTTAGTAGTGAAATCTTCTTGTTGTCTTTGATTTCTAGTTCTTACTTGACTAGTTGATGCTTGGATTCCTGAGAAATCGGGTACTTTCTCTTCTGCTTCTTCTTCTTTATCGTCGTCGTCACTGATATTTTCTGGTTCTTGTTTTGCCTCTGGATCGTAATCGTCATCTTCTTCTTCGTCATATTCTTCATCAATAGCCTTTTCTTCAGCTTTCTTGGGTGGAGCTTCTGGCTCTGGCATCTTTTCTTTAACTTGAGCCATATCTAAGAAGATTTGATGACTTGATGATTCTTAGTGTAAATTGTTGTCGCGACATTATTTAAGAGTTGACATTAATTCTCTACACATTTCTAATCACGTGAGCACCTGATTTACAGAACATGTACCAAACCACTTAATAATGAGAACAAGCTCGGCCGGAGTTTTCTCAACAAACGACTCAAGATCCGATCCACGCTATACGTCAACTGCACCCTCATGGAAAGGCGAATATACAAAACACCGTACGCCTTGTCAATGAACGGACGTTCTGTCGCGACTTATTTTTATGTACTCAGTGTCGCGGCCCAATATACTTAGCGGTGCGGCTCCGTCTAGTCAGTTTTGGTGTGTGGCAAATCCATTAACTCCTCCGCTTTTCTAGAGGGCACAGTACTAAAGTATAGATCCAACTCTGTACTATAAAAACGACATAAAAACCACCAAATTCCTCAGATATTAAGCCTCAATTCTTTACAAAGGTCAATTCCAAAGTCAATTCCCCAATTCATTCACAATGTCTTTAGTTGCAGACTCGGAATCCCCAATTGTTCTTTTATCAGCTAAGAAACATTTTGACCAATTACCAACTGAAGATGCTAAGCTTTACGCTCATTATCTCAGTCGTGCTAGTTACTATGGAACTCGTGCAGTTTTAAGATCGGTTTCTCCTGAAAGTGAAGCCATTTACGACTTGATATTATCAATCCACACCACTCTCGGAAACCCTGGATCCAACGAAGATTATGAAAAAGCCATTGGTTCAAAATATCCAGATAGCTCCACTATAGTAGTGCAATACTTGGAATATGCTTCACAATTCTTATCTAACCTCGGTAATTATAAGTCTTTCGGTGATCAAAAGTTTATTCCTAGAATTCCTATTGAAGATTTTGACAAATTGGTCTACGAAGGTGTTGCCAATGAATCTGTTTCTGCGTTGTACAAACTTGTTCGTGAAGCAATTTATAGTACTGATGCTGTGTTACTTGGATGGCCAGCCTCAGGTCATATTTCCAGTTATTATCCTGGTAAATTGGTGATTACAAAGGAAGAAGTTGAAGCCATCAATGCTTTTATGGCTAGTAAAGGTATTATGCCTGAAAATACTCGTGTTGAGAAGAAATCTGACACAGACTTTGTGATTCACGTTGCCAGTGCTGAGACCGCTAACACTACTGATTACTATCCAAAAGAAACATCCACTTTGGAAAATGGTTTCACCGTTAAATTTCAATTTGGAGATCATTCCAAAGAATTCAAAAAAATCGTTGAAAGTTTTGAATTGGCTTCTAAACATGTAGCCAATGAAACTCAAGAGAAATTGATCAAGTACTACATCGAATCATTCAAGACAGGGTCTATGAATGCACACAAAAAGTCGCAAATTGAATGGGTCAAAGATTTGCAACCAATGGTAGAATCCAATATTGGTTTCATAGAGACCTATAGAGATCCATCTGGAGTTAGAGGCGAATGGGAAGGTCTTGTTGCTATGGTAAATCAAGATAGAACCGCAAAGTTCACCACCTTGGTCAGCAATGCTTCTTCGTTGATTCCTTTCTTGCCATGGGATGCAGTGTATGAAAAGGATAAATTCACTCCTCCAGATTTTACTTCCTTAGAAGTTTTGACCTTTGCTGGTAGTGGTGTTCCAGCAGGAATCAACATTCCAAATTATGATGACGTCAGATTGAATATTGGATTTAAAAATGTTTCTTTGGGTAATGTATTATCTGCCAACCCAAAGAAACCAAGAAAGAAGGAAGTGGTGACTTTCGTAAGTGCAGACTTGCAAGAAAAGTTCCTTAAATGGAGAGACGATGCCTTTGAAGTACAAGTAGGTTTGCATGAATTGTTAGGTCATGGTACAGGTAAGTTATTGCAAGAAACATCCCCTGGAATCTTCAATTTCGATAAGACCAACACAGCCATCAAATCATGGTATAAATCTACTGATACCTGGGGCTCGCTTTTCGGTTCCGTTGCCGGTTCATTTGAAGAATGTCGTGCTGAATTGGTAGCATTATATCTTATACTCAAGAATCCTTTAGATGTTTTGCCAATTTTTGATATTTCTAAAAAGGCTGATCAAGAAGATGTTATGTTGATCGGTACATTGCTCATGGTTAGAGCAGGTTTGGTAGCATTAGAATTCTGGGATCCAAACTCCAAAAAGTGGGGCCAACCTCACATGCAAGCAAGATTCGGGATCTTGAAGCAGTTGGTTAAGGCTGGTGTTGCTTCTTTCAAATACTCCGACGAAAATTTTGATGATTTAGAAGTCGTGGTTGACAAGTCGTTGTTGTCTACCAAGGCCGTTGAGGCATTGGGCGAATTCTTGAGCAACTTACATATTTTCAAGTGTACTGGTAACTCCAAAGAAGGGATTGCTTATTATAACGATATCACGACTGTTACTCCAGACTTTGGTCGTTTTAGAGATACCGTTATCAAGAAGAAGTTGTCTCGTAAACATTTAATCCAAGCCAATACTGTTATTAACAACGACGGGTCCATTCAAGTCAACGAATATGAAGAATCAGAAACAGGAATGATCCAATCATATAGTGAAAGATCCGTTTAGTTAGAGATTATGAAATATATCTGGAAATTGTGACGTATGTCCGGAAATTATCAATATATTTCTGGAAATTATCAATATATGACTCCCAAGATATTTCAGACAATAATGATTTTATATGATACTTTTGCACCCTAATTTTATACAGCCTCTAAATCATCGGTATACTCCATTGATTTATGAAATTCTAGCTCATTAATCTTAAACAGGCTCTAAATCTGTAGTGTACCGCATGGTTTTTATATCTTCTTCTTCCCCTACATCTTAACTCACCGCTCTCTTGGCTCTCTCTTTCTTTATAGTGACTCAAATTTTGCAATTATTTCCTGCATATAAAGTCTCCGTTCCAGGACCAACAAGTCTTCTTGACCACTTTTACGACAATAATCCATACCACCAAGCATAACACGATGCTAATCAACATATTTAGGACAAGATATGGCACGTGCCAGACTTGGATGGGCTCTACACGAACCCTCCATAGAGGACCGACTCTTGGGATCTACAGAATCACAGAACTCCCCCGTCCCATACTATCAGCACAACCACTTAAACTACACATATCGCCACCACAAGCAAGAAACTTCTCCATAACCGCCCGACTCCGTTCATCTCTTGAAAACCAAGAACTCATCGAAAAACTCAAGTCGTCCAGGTCGTTAACCGCCCACTTGGAAATCTCCAAACTCCGGAAACAGGAAATTAAGAAGGAACAGAAGAAACAGCAACACAACGAGAAGAAAAACTTCCGTCAGAACTTCAAAACCATCTTGCGTATTCTTAGACTAGGCAAGCCTGATCTAAAGTTGTTTTGTTATGCGTTGCTCTTTATATTGTGTGCGGTATTGTATCCGACCACGGCGGTGAAACTTGTGGGTTCAGCCATCGATGCGTATAATTCCAAGATAATGGATGCCGATGGGGACTTGCTTATCTGGGGATACAAATATTCCACTGTATTTGGTGTGATGTTTCCGTTTATGTTGGTGAGTGCCGTTTGTTTCTGGGCCAGAATCTGGGTCCTCAAGTTGTTGGGAGAACGTTTAGTAGCCAGACTCAGGTTGAGAGTCATGAAACATTTATTACGTCATGATGCTGCTTTTTATGATAACGAAAAGCATAAGGTTGGAGATTTGATCTCTAGGTTATCGAGTGATGCCTATGTGGTTTCCAAGTCTATTACTAATAACCTTCCAGATGGGTTGAAAAATATGTTGTTTGGAATTATTAGTGCTTATATGATGTACAGTATCAATCCGTTATTGTTTGGAGTGATGTTGGTGATTTCGCCGCCCATTACTTTTGGTTCGGTATGGTATGGAGAGAAGATCCGTGAACTCTCGACGAGACTCCAAAATGCCACTGCAAACTTGACCAAAGTTAGTGAGGAAACATTGAATTCCGTCAAATTGGTCAAGGCTTTTACGGGTGAACAAAAGGAGTTGACGAAATATTCCAACCAGCTCAGAAGAGTCGTTGGTGTGGCCAAACAAGAAGCGTTGGCACAGTCTAATTATTCCGTTTCCATCTACAGTTTGTATCATTCGGGATATCTATCGTGTATTGCACTTGGGGTCTATTTGATTCTAAATGGACAGATGACTACTGGTGATGTTGTTGCATTTTCGATGTACTCTGAGTTATTCAACCTGGCGTTGTATAGTTTGACAACCACATACATGGAGTTGATGAAAGGTTCGGGGGCAGGGGTCAAGTTGTTTGACTTGATCGATCACGACAATGATGTTCCGCCTGTCAAAGGTGGAAAGTTGCCGGAAGGATTATCCAACGAGATAGAATTCAAAGACGTGGTGTTTAGTTATCCTACTAGACCGAACCAGAAGATTTTCAACGGATGTAGCTTCAAGGTCGAACCCTCTTCCAGTACGTGTTTTGTTGCACCTTCAGGATGTGGAAAATCCACAATTGCTGCGTTGTTGTTGAGATCATACAATGTTCAGAGTGGTGAGATCACAATCGGAGGCAGAAACATCAACGAATTCCAAGTTCGTGATTTAAGAAGATCTGTCATTGGAATTGTCCAGCAAGAACCGGTCTTGCTCTCAGGAAGTATTCTTGAAAACATTGTCTATGGATTGACTCCTCATCAAATCAGTCAGCTTAGTATGGACGACGTTATTGAAGTATCAGAACAAGCAAACTGCCACGACTTTATCATGTCGTTTCCTGATGGATACGATACGCTCATAGGATCCCGTGGAGCCTCGCTCTCTGGAGGACAGAAACAAAGAGTCGCCATAGCTAGAGCATTGATCAAACGACCATCGATTTTGATTCTCGACGAAGCCACCTCGGCCCTCGACTCCAAGCTGGAAAGTTTGATAAATGAAACATTGAAGGAACTCACATCCCAAGGCAAGTTGACGATCATTTCCATCGCTCATAGATTATCCACCATCTCTAAATCTGAGAATGTTATAGTATTAGGAAAACGCGGAAAAGTGGTTGAACTGGGACGGTTTGTTGAATTGTTTAGTAATCCAGAGTCAGAATTGTCTCGCTTATTGGACGAGTCAAGCAACAAACATGAAGATGCAAAGATGTCTGACTCCGAGATCGAAGCGCAAGAACATTTGGACCACGAAGCAGAACTTTTGGAATCGAAGCAGGGACAGACCGAGGTTGAAATAGTAAAGTCATTGATTGACGATCTTCCTTTTGAAGTCAGAAGACAATTGATAGAACTGATTTCAGAAGAAATTGATCGTGATGGAAAAGCAAACGTTGGAGACAGTGTGGTACCAGAAGAGCTTAGATCTTGAGAAGAAAGACGAGACTGAGACCGAGGACTGATAAGCCAAAGAGATTGATTTGCCTGAGGACTGATAAACTTCAGATTATTAGTCTCGTAGGTCTGGGAATTTCAAGACTTAGAGCGTTACATTATTCAAAGATCTGATTATACAAAAGTCTGCGTATGCATCAGTTCTAAAGCTCGTTCCCAGTCATATATGTGTCGAAGTTTGACCTTTTCTGTCAATTGCATGACTAAGTACTCAGATATTCACCTACAAAATTACCTCAGGAAAGAGGAAATCGTTGTTTTTGGCCTGCCGCTGGACTAGGATTCGTAGCCGAGTGTCTACTGGTTGATTATTCATTAACTAGTGGCCGTCAGGCTGCTTATTCTCCCGTTCTTTCTACTATCAAGAGTCAACTGGTCGATTACTCTCCCGTTTTCTATTAGTTAACGGCTGTCGGGTTGCGTAATCTCCCGCTTTGTCTATTAACTAGCAGCCTGACGGCCGCTGGTTTCCAGATCGTTACCAGATCGTGTTTCATATCTTATTTATCAACTTGTATATATTTCTAGAATCATATATAGACATTAAACTATTGCAGTTCTGATCCAGATTGGCCCTAGGCTTCGTTCAACAATTTCATTAAGAATTCTAGAATCGTAAGGAGATCATAAATTAGACGTAGCATTTATTAAACAACTCTGACGTCTCATATTCACTCCAGCGTGCCAAAACTTCCTTCAATTCTACATTACTTCATTATCTGTAAAAATTTTATATTGAGTGTAACTATGGTGGAGTTTAACTCCGATTCATTACTCGTAGAGGGAGGACGTTGATTATGTAGTGAGTATGATGATCCTGTAGTGAGCATTTAATCTTTTATGATACCTGAGATGATTATCATGCCAAATAGCGATAACTACCGGCGTAGTGAGATACAAATCATCCAGAGTACTCTCACTAACTCATGATTACCAGCTCAGAACAAAACGTATCTAATTATTCAGACTTGTTCGTCACCACTCAGTTCTAGACATTGACCACGATTAGTTTTGACTCAATGGCTTAGCTTCGGATTGGACTCCGTTGGAGATCTTGATGGCCTTGACTTCGCAGACACCTCTTCTTTCGGCAACAGCCTTGAATTCAGGCTTTAAAGAAGCTCTGACGGTTCTGGCGGCGATAGATAACGCTTTGTTCAAGGAAATTCCTGCTTGTTTATAGGCGGACATGGCTGTGTTGATGGTGGACAAGTTAGAATCAATTTGAGTTTTCAGTTTTCTTGTTCGGAGGTGATACGCATTTTTTATTGGCCAGGGTTGTTAGTGCGGAAAATTACTTAAAGAAGGGTTAGTGTGAGCACGAGCCTACAAGGACGACCACAAGGACGAGCGCAGCGAGGACTTGTAGGAGACTACTGGGATAAGTCTAATAGAGATAAGAATAGTCCTGTGAGACTACTGGGATAAGTCTAATAGAGATAAGAATAGTCCTGTGAGACTAAAGATGTTGTTAGGGAGAAATTCCAGTAAATCTTCTGGAAAACGAGAGTAATTGTGAGAGTTATTGGAAAATCTACAGTAATCACAGAGAAACAAGTGAAAAATTACAGTAAATATGAATAATTGCTGTAAAACCACATTAAATGTGAAAAATTACTGAAAAACCACTCTAACCATGATTAGTTACGGGTAAAACCATGCTGAGGATGTAAAAGTACTGGAAACCCAAAGTAAATAAGAAAAATTATGTGAAACAACCGTATTTACAGTCTACTGTGAGTACTCTGGAAGATAAAACCTTATATATTGGTCCAGGTTCTATATTATACAGAGCTAGTGACAGTACTGTAGATATATCTAATTAAAAGAGTAGAAATTGAAGATTTAGCGTCAATTTATTGATGAGTTAGCGACATTTCAAAAGAGAAGACGAGAGAGGCTCCAAATCACGATTGTTAGACAACGAAGTCATTTGAAAACACCTCCAACACATCCTGACCAACTCTCTTGTCATTATTCTCTAGTTCTTCTCTTTCTCTTCTCTTTCTCTAGTCCTTTCTCTAAGCTTCTTGTCTTTTTAAATTTAACCAATTGATAAAGTCAAAGAACAACGAAGGCTGGATATTGTTCTTAGGATCGGTTCCCCATTCCTTCAACACACCGGTGTACAAATCTATCACTTGTTCCAAGTATTTTCCATCTAAAGAAACTAAATTCTTTCCAATAATAATACAGGCTTGGTTACAAGCAGAGGCATGGGCCTGGTTGGACGACTTGGTGGTACTGACGTTGCTCAATAATGTTTGTAACAAGGTAAGCAACGACGTCTTATACTCATTCAACTCTTGTTCTGATGAGAAGTAGAGTTTGATATCCTCCTCGGCGATTCTGGTCTTGTTGATTCTGGTTTTTAACAACTTATGAGCCTTGACTCCTAAACTCTTGTCCAAGGTCAAATTTATAAGCGTGAGGAGTGGAGTGATGGCACTGAGATTCAAGTGTGAGTTTGGCTGAGCCTTGTTGAAGATGTCCAATAAGTCTAAGATCCTTCCCTTGAAGAAAATCATATGTTCCTTTGCTTCCATAACTTCCACCTTACGCTTGTTTCCGGTAGGGATGCTGGAGAGAATGTCTTGTCTTTCTTTGAAGATTTTGGAAAGTTGATTATCCATGGCCATCATTTGTTCGTCGTCCATGGAATCGGATTCGTAAGAGTCGTCGGCTGAGGATAAGTCTTCGAACTTGACTTCTCCGGAAGACCCTGTAGGAATTCCGAGAGCGTTGGCTAGTTTTAAATTCGTATCTTTATCGAGTTGAGAGAGTAAGTCGGGAGAGTCGTTGGCGGAGGCTGGATCTACCTTAGATTCAGAATCAGAATCTTTCGTATCTTCCGATTTGGAGTCAGATTCAGAATCAGATTCAGACTCGGATTCGGACTCAGATTCGGACTCTTCTTCTTCTTCGTCTTCTTCTTCTTTTTCTTCGTCTCCTTCTTCTCCCTCTTCTCCCTCTTCATATTCACCCCCCTCTTCAAATAACTGTTTCTGACCTTCTTTATTCTCTCTGGCTACCAAAACATCATACATCAACTGTAAACTTTCTTCACTTAATCTTATCTTTCCAGTTTCATCCTTATTGCAGAGGAACGATTCCCAGACAATGGAAGAGATTTTCTTCAACAACGACGATTTCCGAGAAGCAAACGATAAAATGATTTCTGTCAAGACAGTGGACGTCGCGTTGGACGAGTCTTCTCCGCTGAAAGTGTCTTCGTAACAGACTTTAATTTCTCCAATCACCAGAACTGCCTCTTCGTCACCCATATACAATTGGATCAAAACCATAGAAAACAACAATTCAAAGCAATAGAGTTGGTCCTTCTTTCCCATCAGGTATAATTCTTCAATGGCTTTTAATGTGTCGACCACTTCCAGTTTTATTCCGGCCACTTCTTCGTCCAACTCCACCAAACTCTCATGCTTTGAGCTGGATTCAAGTTTGACAATGTATTCCACGCAGAATAGCGACCATGAATGTTCGCCTCGCTTGGTCATAATGATATCAGCCAAAATAGAATTCAATCTCTCCTGACAAACGTTTCTGATATTGCTGGAAACAGCCTTAGTTTGGGAGAAAAATCCATGTTTGATCAATAACTTTAAGATCTCTTCAGTAAACTTGGGTTTTATAGTCAAATTCTTGCTGTTTCTTACTAGAAGTAACAATTTATCCAATGTCCACTTCAAGATATTGTCGTGAGACTTTTCCTCCTCTTTAGCAAGAGTATTTTTGAACTGGTTGATCAAGATATCTTTATATTGAAGAAGTACAGTTTCCATTTCCCTGGCTTCAGATTTCAATTCTTTAGCAGACTCTTTAGAAGATTCTTTAGCAGATTTCAATTCTTTAGTCGAGGTCTCACTTCTGATAGTCAACAAATGATCAATGGTCTTTGATTTCGTTATAAGATCAAAGTTCCAACATCCACCATTACTTTCATCCAACAATTTGGATACAATTATAGGACCCTTCAAGATATTCTTCTTGGTAGCTTCAATCAATGTCTGCAAAACCTTGATGGAAATCTTATTGAGGAAACGATTGGCCTGAGAACTCTGGTTTACCAAACATCTCATCAAGTTCGAGGTAAAGAGATACTCCACAAGCTCATAGTTGGTAAGAGTGGTCAAGAACTTGATGAAAATATCAAATCCCCAGTACTTACGTTCGTGAGACGATTTCTCAGAGAACAACGATTCATCAACAACCACTTTCCAGAACTCTTGGAGGTGGATCATGTTGGATTCAGACTTTGCTCTCTTTGAAGGAGAAGTCGAAGAGCTCTTTCTCTTCTTAGAACTGGTGGGTTGTTCAGCAGTGATAGATTCAGTTTCGTCACTATTATTAAAAGCCTCGATTATCAAATCCCATACGAACGGAATCCGTGGATTCCAGCTTCCCTTTTGCTTGGAGTTTTTGGTCTTTTCCTCTACATCTACCAGATCAACCACATCGACGTCCTTCAAAGCCTTTGCGAGAATCTGTAAGTTTCCTTTTGCCAAAGGATGGAAGTTTTTCCATGTACTCTTTGGATTTTGGACCTCGCTCGCCAATGACGAGTTGGGGATAGATAAGTAGATGGCGATTCCTTCGGTCGAAAGGTTGAGACCTTGATCGTTGGTGATCTGGAGAATCTGCAACAAAACCGAGTCAACGATCTTAGAGTCCAATTCACAAGTTTCACTGGTCACGAGCTTGATAAACTGACATAATGTAAAAATGGTTGTTTCACGTAGCCACGATTTCATATTGGACAATTCGATCAAACATGTCACAAATTGCAACAAAACTTCCTCGGTCACAAGAGTCTTATCAAAAAGGACTTGTGAGTTGATTAAAATCTGTAATCCAAACAATCTTCCAAACAAAACTGATCTTTCCTCCTTGCCTTTCATGGACGACTTGACTTGAGTAGTTTCAAGAGCCAAATCCAAGAATGTCTGGATGGTTATGGTATCCTTGCGATAAATAAGTTCTCTAACAACTTCTGTGAGTGCCATGGAGAACCCGTATCTTGCACTCTGTCTGGTGGTGATGAGACCTTTGACCAATCTGTTGAGGGCGTAGTCCCATTCTTCAGTAGTGTTGACTTTACTGAGTTCAGAGAGAAGTTTGGTGGCAGCATCGAGACGCTCGGCTGGTTGTTCAGACGCCAACCGGTAGTAGTGATCCCTCAGAACTGTCATTGTTGAGTGTCGTAATTACGCGTCCAATGTAGTAGTCAACGTTTATGATGCTCATCGGAAAATCGGTGGTGCACGACTTATGAGTGCAAGTAACTGAGCGAAGCGAAGTTGCTTGTGGGATGTTATTGAGGATTGTTCAACTGAGCGAAGCGAAGCTGCTTGTGGGATGTTAGTGAGGACTGGTCAATCTAGCATCACCAAATAACCACGAATATATTGACATCATTTCTTTAATGAGTGTACTAACATTGTAAAATACCATCAAACATCATAATTCCGGATGCTAAAGGGTCCAGTATGGTGATAATGAGGTCAATAATGAGGAATTATTACCGTTAGGTATAATTATACAGAGAGAGTCCATATAAATTAATGTTCCGTATCTTTTTCACTACTAAATCCAACTTCTTCGATGGAAAGTGTCACTAATTGCCTATGAAATTAGTGAATTTAGTTCTAATCATCAGTTCTACTCAGTCAATTAGTAGGCTACGCCATAGTTATCTGGACGGATACTCAGTTTCTATAGTTCTAGAATTTCTTCACTTCTTGACTATTTCCTCAATTCTTGACTGTTTCTTCTTGACTATTTCTACACTCTTTATTTCTACATCTTTACCTCGCTGTAAATGTTGAATTTTGTATTTTATAGCGACATATGTCTATAGTGAACCATGACCTCAATACCCGTAAAATAGAATAGAAAAATAGCGAACCCCCATGTTGAATGATAAAGTTATTAGAAGATTGATGAGTAGAAAGTTAGGCTACTTAAGCAAACTTAGATAGTAGAAGGTCTCAGATTTCTAAGTTCTCAGACTTCTAAGTTCATTTAAGTAGACCCAGGATAGAGTTGGTTCACTTAAGCAGAACCTGGGTAGGTTTGCTTAGGGAATGGGAAGGCTGGACCAACTTGTTGGATAGAGAGAGCAGCAGCCCATTGACCAATATCGATGGATTCGGCAATTGACTTGTTTTCAACTAAACCAGCAATGAAACCAGCAGCAAATGCATCACCAGCACCGTTGGTGTCGACGATCTTGGAAACTTCCAATTCTCTGACCTTGTATTCCTTGACGTCGAACTCGTCGGTTTTAGCGTTGTAAGAAACAGTTACGGTTGGTTCAACACCTTGGGTGAAGACAACGGTTCTTGGTCTTTGGGTGTTGACCTTTGGTAACTTGGCAACTTCTTTAGCAATGGCAACAACATCCTTTCCATCAACAGATAAACCTTGGGCTTCGGCATAGGCAGCAGCCTCGGATTCGTTGGCAATGACGTAATCAACATATGGAAGAGCAGCGGCCAATGGATCCTTGAAAAATTGCGCAATGAATGGAGCAGAAAAGTTCAAGGCAAAGACCTTGTTGTTTTCAGCAGCATGTTTACCCAACTTGACAATGGCTTCTGGAGAAACAGTCAAATGGAATCCACCGATGTAGTAGTGAGAAGCGTTTTCAACCAACTTCCAGTTTTCTGGCTTTTCCAAATGGGTTGGCTTGAAGTGGTTGGCTGCAGCCAAGTCAGTGACAAGAGATCTGTGGTGGCCGGTGATCAAAGCAGCACACTTACCGGTAGCAATGTCGTCTTGGACTTGGTATTCAGTTCTCAATCCATATTGTTCGTTGGCAGCATTCAACTTATCGGCGTAAACGTCCTTACCTACGGAACCAAAGTAGACAACAGATTGTGCAGGCAAGATATATTGAGCACCACGAGCAGTGTTTTGGGCAGCACCACCGGCGATCAAAGTGATATCCTTCATGGCTAAAACTTCTTCGTAGATTGGTAAGTGCTTTTCGTCAGCCAAAATGGCATCGTCAGCCTTTAAGTCGTACTTGGACAAGTACTCAGAGTCGACATTGACTTGTAAATCCAATAATGGATTACCTAAAGCAACTAATTTGTAAGACATTTTGTAGGGGCGTGATTTAACGGAGAAAGTACGTAATTGACGGAGTAGAAACGACACGATGAATTTGAGTTTTGAGAACGTTGGCTCAACAATGGAAATTTTGAGAGTCAAATTTTGTGATGTCGAATTTGAGATGTCGTATTTTGAGAGGATAACTTTTCGCGGAACGACAACCACAGGAGGTTTAAACGACCAGGACTGGCTCCTCTATATGAGGTGGTTGGGAATAGTAAGGAGATTGATATGAGGAAATTGGGATTTTCATGATCTTGAGAGGTCTCTGTTTAATTTTGGTATATTTTGAACCACAATTGAGGTAGTTAGCGTGGTATGACTCTTTGGTGTCGAATTGGTAGCCTGGCTTAGCCACTCAAATTAGGACTAAGTCGATCGAGTCTGGGTCCTCTTGGTATCATCCTATTGCGAAAATTCGATAATTTTAGTGAATGGAATCTATTGGCTTGTCATGTGAAATTCCGTTTCGTCTCCTTCTCCGTCTCCTAAGTGATTGTAGATCGGTAACTAACCCCTGAAGTATCCATACTCTTTAGAAACTGGCAGGATTCAGAGTATCTTCAAATCAGTCATTGAGGGTATTTGTAAGGGACAATTGATGTATCTCCTTCATTCTTCAGTCAATTCCGTGTTCGGATTCTGGACCGTAAACAATTGTGTTCTGTAATAGCTATACTTGTTGGATGGATATAGGGCCCCATGAAGCTGAGATTAAAAAGGTCTCATATAATGTAGGATACGTCTAGAGAGTATCCCATGGCTATCTACTGGGAACTCTCTGGTCTGGTGAGGATACTGATGATCTTCTCATAAAGGTGCTCAACAGTAAATGAGCTTGTTGATATCTTATTGATGAACAGCGGCTCTATCAGCCTCAGTGTAAACCATTCTTCGTAACTTGTCCTCTAATTTCCTTCAACTCTGTCTAACCCTCTCTAATTATTCTTTACTTCTTCTAATACTTCTTCACCTTCCACTTCTTTCTACCTCTCCTTTACTTGTTCTACTCTCTATCTTTGGGCTGCAAATTATATGCTTATATAATCTCTTACTAACGTTCTCCTTCATATGCAGTGAAGTTTCGCGTATTTTGGGATACACCAAAATTTTGGGTAATCAGCGTCCGTATCACCACCATCACAACCAGTTAAGATGTCATTTATAACACAGCATTTCCCTGTTTTTGAGAAAGACCCGTTTTTACAGTTTCGTCCGTTCCCAGCAGAGCCTACCAGTCTTGTTTTGAAGCATTGGCATGAGATTTTCGTCTCGTTTGTGTTTTACACCGCGATACAGATTGCATCGGGACCATTGTCACGGAAATACCTCGGAACAAAGTATACTTCGTTGTCCAAGAAGACTAGGATCAATTTCGATATCCATGTGGTTTCCATGGTTCAATGTGTGATTTCCATCGGGATGTTGATCCCTATGTGGAATCATTCCCACTGGGCAAACAGATCAGAAGACCCGGTATCCTCGGTTTTGGGATACACTCCCTACGGAGGGTTGGTGGCAGGACTTACAGTTGGGTATTTCTTATGGGATGTAGTTGTTTGTTTGAAATACTTTTCGTTATTTGGGTTTGGCTTCTTGTTCCATGGCTGTGCCGCATTATTCGTGTTCTCCACATGTTTCTATTCGTATGCCATGCCATGGATCCCAGCGTTTTTGTTGTTTGAGTTGAGTACGCCGTTTGTCAATATCAATTGGTTTGCCTCTAGACTTCCTGCTGGAACCCTTAGTAATCGGACCGTGGCAATCAACGGAATTATGCTTTTGTTGACCTTTTTCTCCGTTAGAATCGTATGGGGATTCTATTCGGCAACTTTGGTAGCAACTGACATGTTGGCTTGTTGGTCCATGGCTCCAATTGTCCTTCCAGTCACCATCTTGTTGCTCAATGTCAACTTGGACATCCTCAACTGTTTCTGGTTCTATAAAATGCTTTTGATTGCAAAGAAGCAGATCATGTCAAAGAAGTCGCCTCTCGAGGTATCAAAGGAAGAAACAAAGAAGTTTGCATAGATCGTTCTCTTCTTAAAACGAAGAGTTTGCATAGATCGTTCTCTTTTTTAGACAAAGAAGTTTGATAGATCATTCTCTTCTTCAAACGTGTTATAACTTCTATCTGATACATAGACGCTGACTCATAGATACCTCCGTTTGACCAACTCTAGACGTATGATATAGATGTCATTATGGAAATACGTCGGGCGAATACTTTTTATCTCTACTTAATTATGTGATATACAACAGACTTTAGAAATGATTGAGTCTCGAGCTCTCGTTAATTTGTATGATCTCTATATACTATCCGGAAGATAATAAATAAGCTGACATATCACCTTATAAGTGAGACGATCTGTCTTCTTATGACTCTTTATGATATTATCCTACTTAGATATTAGCTAACCTGTCATTTTATCTCATAATTACGGCTAGATATCGTCTCTTATGGTGAATTCACCGTCTAATATTTAACTATTATCACTAATTACGGACTCCATTTCGTATTCTTGTTACCAAATATACTACTAAATATACCAACTTATATATACCATAGAAATCATTCTATCAAATAATCCTACAATTGATATCTACTCACAATATCTTACTGCAATAGGCTCCATAACTTGCCGTGGCTTATCATATAAGGTCGTGTCCCATGCCATATTTATATTTACCAAAGTACACTACCGCAAAAGCACCAACCACAAAAAAATGATTCCTAAAGGACAACAACAGATTATACCCAAGAGTCCCAAGTAGAACTAGTTACTACTATACATATACGAGTAAATAAGGAGATCAACCTTATTCTACACCCTCTGCATACTCGGCTTTTTAATTTAAAAGTCTACATTTACTCGCAAAGGCAGATTTTGATAGTCGCCCCCTATTCCTTAAGGTTGCAGAATCGATCTATCCAGAGTAGATACATATTTGATAGCTCTCAGAACTAAATATTCTACAGAAGTAACTCACACTACCATACACAATGAATAACGAATACGACTACTTATTCAAATTATTATTGATCGGTGATTCCGGTGTTGGTAAATCTTGTTTGTTGTTAAGATTTGCCGATGACACCTATACCCCAGACTACATCTCCACTATTGGAGTAGATTTCAAGATTAGAACTATTGAGTTGGATGGTAAGACCATTAAATTACAAATCTGGGATACTGCCGGACAAGAAAGATTCAGAACCATCACGTCATCGTACTACCGTGGAGCTCATGGAATTATCATTGTCTATGATGTAACTGACCAAGAGTCATTCAATAATGTTAAGCAATGGTTGCAGGAAATTGATCGTTACGCCACCGGAGGTGTGATGAAGTTGTTGGTCGGAAACAAGGCCGATTTATCGGACAAAAAGGTTGTTGAATACACTGCTGCAAAGGAATTTTCTGATGCTTTGGACATCCCTTTCTTGGAGACCTCGGCTCTTTCTTCCACCAACGTAGAGCAAGCATTTTATACCATGGCAAGACAAATCAAGGCTCAAATGACTAGCAACGCCAACACCAGTGGTGCCAATAATTCTAACAATGGAAAATCAAATGTTAACTTGAGAGGCCAATCGTTAACAAATAACCAATCCAATTCATGTTGTTAGGTGGTAAATGGGTGAGTGTTCATGAGCTAATTAGATCTACTGGACTCTAAACTATTAGTGACGAATTGTGTTAATTATGTTAGATCCTCATCGATTATGTTATAACATTGTTGACAAGAATAGTGGCTACAAGTAACTAACTGAAATGAATTATACTGAGTGTCAAACTATGATGTTCAACTATAATGTTCAACTATACGTCCCAACTAATCTGGATCTGAAACAAAGCAGACTCATGACTTGTTCATTCCATGTATCTGTATAAACAATTGAAGGCAGACAGCTTGACTGTTTTAATAGGTGTGTAACGGCTTCTTTTGTGAAGAATTGATCCTACAATAATATACTCGATATTTATGTTGAAAGCAGAGAACTGATTGTAGAAAAGAGTAGAAGAAATCGAAGAAATGATTGAATATACCGATATCAATTATCGTAGTGTAGCTTACTTAACCAATCAATAGAAGTCCTTTATATTGTAATAAGTATCTATTGTCTACTATGTCTTTATAGTCTACTAAGTCCTTCTTTTTTTACTATTTCTCATATAAGTCATATATTATCAACTATATTCTAAACAATATATTTAGTTTAGTATCTCAAGACGTAAGCATAGTATTGGACATAAATCACGTCGTCGCTATCTCTAACAAATCGTCCTTTTCCAATAATATTCTCCTTCAACACCCACTTATACTTGTCTTCGACTTTATCGTCGAATTCAAAGAAAGGGTTACAGGTGATGTAACCATCTTCAAATCTCGACAACTTCTCTTCCTTAGTCAAGACTTTGACTGTGGCTTCAAGGAATTGGACTACTCCGGCGTACTTTACGTAAACCCCCGAACCGTTGGGAGTCTTACCGTACAACTTACAGTCGAGAATCGTAGCACCGTGCGATGGTTTCGAGGTCAAATCGTCGAACCCGTGAATTCCTGATACGTCAAGTTCGAAACCAAGTGAGTTTGGTACTGTTTTGATCTCTCCGTCTGATAACGTGGCTAATTGAAGGGTCTTGTCAGTAGTGGAGTTGACATAGATGGCCTCGGGATCATAAGATGTTTTCAAGTTGATAACAAATACTGGAACCAATTTAGGAGTGGCTGGAACTTCAGTAGGATACACTGAGCTGTCTAAAGTCATTGTGTGTGGATGGTGGATTTAAGAGCAAATTCTGTGGGACTCGAGGTCCTTTTATAATTTTACGGCGAAACATCTCGGACTTTGCGCGATAGTGGGTTCGGCTAACGCATAAACGGTTACGAAGCATTTCGGGATAGTGAAGCCGAGGAAATTCGTTGGGTAACGTTGATGAGTTAGCGTCGGATATAGTCGTGACGTAGTCTCGACGCCGTCTCCAGTTGTCGCCTAGCCCAAGACTCGTAAGTCCAACGGGTTGTAGAAATGGTTTGAAATGAGGAGAGGAGAGAGCTCGCAGACTGATAGATATATGTATTTATATATATATTATATACATATATCCACCTATATATCTATATATACATCCAGACTTCGTATTTAGTCTAGTTAGGTATTATTCCAAGATAGATGGAATTTCATATATCCACTTTGTCACTACTACCATACGTCTCCACATATTTCCCAATTAGGAAGTCTACGTCAGTCTACTATGTTCATTTTGGTGGCAACCGCGAATTCAAGATGTCAATTACTTCCACTACTCCAGACACAACACTAAGAAAATGTCTGATATCAAGAATGACGTAGCAATGAAGGACGTTGACTCCGTTGTGGATGAAACCAATTCTCTCGTTAAAGAAATCGAACAATCGTTCATACTTTTAGGAAAAGCGGCCACCAATTTCGACAACAGATACATATCCAAAGTGTTTCGTGATTTGGGCCCGTTGAGACGGAAATTGAACAAAGATGTGTTGCCTATAGTTATCAAGAATGCATACGTCGATGATCCCGATTCCAAAAAGATGTTACTTGAAGCTATTGGAACTGACGATATGGACATAGACGTGGACGGAGAATCCAAAGATATAGAATTGACACCGGAAATCGAATTGTACACTCACTTATTAGTCCAGGTCTATCTCTTGGATCACAAGGAATACCAAAAGTTGAACGTTTTGAACGATGGAATAATCAAGCTCATGAAATCTTACAACAGACGTTCGTTGGACTTTATCCAATCCAAAATATGGTTTTATATCTGTAGAACTAAGGAATTGCTTGGAGACTTCTACTCGATTCGTCCCGAGCTTTTATCCAGCTTGAGAACTGCAACTTTAAGACACGACACTGAAACCACCGCTTCCATCATAACGCTTTTATTAAGAAACTACTTGTTGGTCCATGATGTGACCCTGGCATCAAACTTGGTTGAAAAGACCGAGTTTCCTGAAAACGCCGGCAATGCTCTTGTTGCAAGATACTACTACTACTTGGCCAAGATCAACGCCATACAATTGGATTACTCGACTGCCCACGAATGTGTTACGGTGGCCATTAGAAAGGCTCCACAAACCAAGTTGGCCAACGGTTTTATCCAAAGTGCAACCAAGTTAAGTATCATTATTGAATTGTTGATGGGTGATATTCCTGAATTGAAGGTTTTCAAGAAGCAGGCCGGTAACTTTGAGCCATACTTTTACGTCACAAGAGCTGTAAAGTTGGGTGACTTGAAGGTATTTGGTGATGTCTTAAATACTTATGAAAAGTTATTCAAAAACGACGACAACTTCACTTTAGTTGCAAGATTACGTCAAAACGTTATAAAGACAGGGATCAGAATCATTTCCTTATCATATTCTAAAATCTCTTTGAAGGATATTTGTATCAAGTTGCATTTGGACTCCGAAGAACTGACTGAATATATTGTCTCGAAATCCATCAGAGATGGAGTCATAGAAGCAACCATCAATCATGAAAAGGGATTCATGCAGTCCAAGGAGTTATTAGACGTTTATTCTACAAAGTTGCCTCAGACTGAGTTTGACCAGAGAATCAAGTTCTGTTTGAGTTTACATAATGACAGTGTCAAGGCAATGAGATATCCAAGTGATAGTGTTGATAAGGTTGAAGCTGGTAAGAATTTGGAGAAGGAAGATGAAATTGATTTGATGATGGCCATTGAAGAGGGTGATTTGGATGATTTCATGGATTAAGAACTATGAGCGAAGTGAATAGTTCTCAATAGTTCTTTGTATGAGCAAAACGAATAGTTCTCTATACAAAGCGAATAGTTCTCTCTATGATCGAAGCAAATAGTTCTCTTGGTATTTTCTCACTGATAGTCAGTAATTTACCGAATAGTCCATTGGTAGTTTAGATATTCTTCTTAGAAATGCCAAATTTTCTCATAAGTATTACTAAATCCACTAATTTTCACCAATCTCACTAAATGCCACTAATCCATTCTTAAATAACATACTCCGCTGCCCTCATTATTCAATAGGATCCCAAAGATAACTCTTTGTGGAAGATTACGTAATATATATTTCTTGCTAAATAATGTAGTTAATTACTGCTTAATATTGCTATAAATTCGTATTTGATACAGTGAGTCTATTCAAAGCTCGTATAGATCCTAAATTAGTTACTAGAGACGATTTTGGTCAAAATTACAGTAGCTGAATCAACTGATGTTGGTGTACTGCATATAATATATATGTAGAAAACCTTAAAAGATCGATTTTTTGTAGCTTTTTAATGCTGAAAGAACTACGAGCAAAGCGATTAATTCTCTCGGAATTCAGCAATTCACCACTCCATTATCTCCATTAAATGCGCTATTTGGTGGTTTTAGAGTGTCAGTTTCCTATTTATGGGTGCAAAAATATAGTACAGCATCGAGAATTCCATAAGTTTAGCTATGATTCCCGAACTTTTCTAACTATGATTCCTAACTTTTTTAATTTGTATGTTGTTTTAAATATCAAGGCATCTCTATTACTATAGTCTCGCCATCCCTTATATATACACATAGTCTAACATTCTATGATAATTGATAGCTGGCGAAATTTACCCTCGCACGACCCAATATCTCTGCGTATTGATCTTTAACTTCATCTCTATTTCAACCAGAAATCAACACCACAACAATGTCCCCCACAAACACCTCCTTTAATATAGACGTGGATCCGGAGCTTTATGGTGGAGGAAATAAAGATCCTTTCCTCCAGGATGAGTAAGTACGAGAAAGAACGAGAAAGAACGAGAAAGAACGAGCGAAGCGAGGACTTCTGAGGACAGGTTTTGCAGAACTAGTACGAGCGAAGCGAGACCTTTTGAGAATAGGTCTTCTAGCAAGGACAGGTCTTATAGTGCCTGTACTTCGTCTCGACAGGACTCGCTAGTACTTGGGCAGGTTTCATTAGTGACACCTAAATATCGACACTGGTCTGGCAACCAGTAGCCTCAAGCTTGAAATGAGAATAGCCAGTGAAACTTTTGGGGTATGAGAACAATGAATTGAGAGAGAAATTGAGTCCTGTGATGTGTTAAGACAGATGGACTGTTAAGAGTCATATGGAATACCTATTCAATAGATTCTTAAATTCAACATATCTTAGGAGCAAGTTAGGAGAAGTATTAAGGAAAATAGAGGAAGAATTTAGAGAAGAAATTAAAAAGTTCTCACAGGTACTGATAGTTGTTGATCAAGAGGACTTCTATTGAGGATCTCTATTTCTATATATTTCCTTGAGAAACGCCATTATTCTAACTACTCACATTTTGTCTTAGAATTCATTACATTTAAGCTGATTGGAATACTTCAATGAATTTATGCTTAACTCATAACATATTTTCAACTTATGATCCCTAGCCTTTTCATTCCTAACTCATTCTTTTGATTTCCCATCATATAATACTAACATTCAGGGACAAGTTGACAATTTCCGAACTTATACCACGGATTCTCATAGAACGAGATTCGTTTCTTAATATAACTGAAGAGTCACTACAAGAAGAAATCCATAACGAAGGTAATGAAGCAGATTCGCTCATAGAAGGGAACGATGGTGAGCTTGAAGAGGATCCAATTGAGACATTTCAGAAACAAAAAAATGACTTGTCTAAGAATATCAATACAGCATTGAATGAAACGTCGTTATCGTTAGACTTTGTATCGTTATTGATATCGTCGGTAAAGCCCAACCTTGCAAAATCGACCATCTCTCCACATCTTACAAAAAACGTACCGTTGGGATCATTAAACTCCGATAGGTTGATAAATGAGGAAGACGAGAAACTCAATGAAGGTTCGAGATCGAATTTTGATCTAGGTGTGGGGTGGAAATTGCAGTCTCTAAACAAGATAACGACGCTCTTCCGTTCATCGTCTGAGTCCCTCAACGAACAGGTGTTGAAAGAAAGGAAATACTGGAACCAGATCAACCTCGTTGTATCCAACAACGAACTCCTCTTCAAATTAAGAGACCCAATCAACAATGTAAAGAGTATTGGGGTTAAATATGGATACGGAGATTCAGGATCCAACTTCCACGACAAAGGGTTGGGGATCTTGCGTAAAAACGACACTAGTGGCGATATAAAGTTCATACCACTCACCAACCACAACAAAATCAATTCAAAAATCTACAAATACATAAAAATCAAGATCTTGAGCAAAATCGACGACGATTTTATGTTAACAGGCCAGTCTACGTTCGACAAGAACTTCGACTCCAATCTCATCAACGATATCGAAAAGGCTCGATACTTTTTGTTTGAAGAAGATTTGTTCTTCCAACTCACACGTGAAGCCAAGTCGTTGATTAACTATAACGTGTCGATTATCTCCAACAAAATCATCATCGAAATCAATAACGAAATCATCGAAATCGAATCCGTGGTCTATGACGAATCCAACGACGATATCTTGAAGAACTACTACCAAAACATCAACACTTATTCATCATTAAACAACGAGAGATGTTTTTTGATTCTCAAGTACTTGAAAATCATGTTGTGTTGCTACTACAAGTACAACTTGAAGTTGAAGCAAAAAATCCCGACATCCTTAACCAAATGGAAACAGTCCAACTCACATCCTTTGATTTTGAGACCCATGTTAGGAAATATTCGCCATGAGTTGAATTTGCAGAACATGCAGAAGATCTTGGACAACTTGAAACAACAATTCAGCGAAGTCGACTTCAAAATCGACGTTGAAAAGTTCAAAAACTTGAAGAGGACCTCCAACAACCCGTTCCAAAAGTCGATTGAAAAGCCTTTGTCGACATTTACTGTGATCATGAAGTATAGAAAGGTGTGTTTACAGGTGAAATTGGCTGTTACTAGTAATGAGATATTTGTGAATCTTATAGTAAAGTTGGATATTGTGAAGTTTGGCGTGGATGATTTGGAGGCTAATTCGAATGGGTTGAATGTGATGCTGGTTGAGTTTAATGAGTTCACTGGGTTGGGTGAGAGTTTGGAGTGGGTGATACGTAGTCAGTTGACAAGTAACTGATACAAGTTACTTGGTGAGAAGTTTCTTAGTGAGGACTAGTCAGTAACTGAGCGAAGCGAAGTTATTTAGTGAGATGTTTGAGACTAGTCAGCAATTGAGCGAAGCGAAGTTGCTTAGTGAGATGTTGGTGAGGACTTGTCGGATTTAACCATACGCTACTTAATAATTACCACTTTGTGAGATGTTGATGAGGATTTGGTCAGACTTAGCAGTTCCTTTAGAACCTGGTTTTGATTTATTCTTAAAATTAAAAATACTAAAAAGAAAAGATCTTTTGCCCATGATCTTTTAGGGGAAACAGATAATTTGAATAGATTTGACGGAGATTTAGATCGGAGAGAGACTGGAGATTTAGACCTGGCCAATCTTGTGTATCTAATTTGGATTGTTCGGGTTATTTGCATACATTTGTGCTAATTTTCAACCATTTTCGAGACTCTAAGGATCAACAAGACGGATAATTTACTAGTCTGGTCTAATAGAACATATTATCAGATTTAGATCAGTTTTAGACCTGTGATGATTTCTCGCTGACCAATCGGTGAATCTGTTTGGATCTTTCGAATTTTTGCATACATTTACGCTGTTCTTTAACATTTGGCTCGACGAGTATGAAAATTTGACATTTTCATGACTCAAGCTCTGTTTGTTGATACTGGCTTGTATTATGGTTAGAAAGAATACATTATTGAAAATACACACTAGAAGAATGAACCATTGGTGGACTTTCTATCCCTAGAGAGCTTTCTTGGGACATTTGTAAGAGTATCCATGAATTTGACCGAAGTTTACTTCTGAAACTCAATATATATACATGAAAGATGAAATCTCAGCGAGGTAGTAATTTTAATCCGAGATTTTAGCGAGACTTAAACTTCTCGTCAGCTAGGTGTTATGGAGCTCCATCGGGTTACTTTAATTTGGGAATTTTAAGTAAACTCCATCCTTATTGTCAGCTGCGATGGTCGCAGATTATACTTAATCCACCATTCACCAACAAAATCAAAATCCTTCGTGTCACAAATAGTGAAATAGTTTAGAAAAGATGACCATTCAGGATACAATTACCATAACTTGATTACTAGAAAGAATGAACCATTCGAGATATTGTTTCCATAACTTGATTACTAGAAAGAATGAACCATTCGAGATATTGTTTCCATAACTTGCTTTCAACCTCACCATAATCATACAACAACCGTCAGCTACTTCACTAGTAACATATAGTCAAATCAAGATTTTAACACCGACACTCTACGTAACTCCTTAATCATCAGTTTTAATAATTGTAACCTGTTCATCCTGGGCAGCTCTAATCTCATCACTGTGTTCTTCGATAAACTTCTTCATTCTATAATACTTTTCGTCTCTCAAGTTGTTGTAGATCAAGAAATTCAACCAGATCTCAAGGAACGAGTATGTAAACACTAAACTGTTGCTGACTATAGATTGCTTTGCAAAGTATGTGTAGGCACATAAAGCAAAGTAGAATGCTAATCTTGTTGGAACCAAGGAGTCGAAGTAGTCGAGGTTTTCGGCCAAGATTGGAATCAAATCACAAAGGGCAAAAGTGAATAGTATCACACCGACAAACCCGAGCAATGGGTTGGTAGGATCGACTTTGGCAAACTGGACTTGCATGGCTTGTCCAAGCAACATCACAAACCCTGAGGATGTGATGAAAGTAGGATCCTTCACAAAGAAGTACGACACTGCAGTGAGAATAGTGATTCTAGCGTAGATCAAGGTTTTGGCTGTTAAGAATTGCATTGTGGTTAGAGAGTAGTGAAGGAAGCTGAAGTGGTGGAGAATTCAAATTTGTAATGAAATTTCTGCTTATGTAATGGAATGGGTGCAAAATGGATATGGAGATGATCCATGAAGATGTAGTATGGGAGTTAGTAGTACTGGTACTAGTTAGTAGAAAGGGAAGTTAGTAGGTGTGAACAGCATTCAGATGTAGGTGTGGTTAGTAGGACAATCTGAGTAATGCCTGGTTAAATTTATCTGATGGGGCTGGGCCATTTAGTATTCAGTTGTAGTATGCCTATTGTCTAAGAGATCAGATCCAGGACTACTGGCTGTTGGCTATTGGTGATTCACCAGTGATTTTAATGGTTGACTAGTCTTTTCTGTAGTATTGGTGACTAAAAGGAAGATTTTCTGGTTGTTTGTGGCGAAGTGTGCAATAATGAGTTGGCTAGCTATAAAAGCGTCTTGTCGCGTTAGTATGTGAGCTGTAGAAGTGATTTTGGCCTAATTTCAGAGTAGTGTTTGTTAGAAAACTAAATGCAGACATCCTAGGATATTTAGACCAATTAAAAGTTTCTAGAGAACCTCATAAATGAAAAAGGTCTAAAATTCTGTAAAATTGTGCAAAATTTACAAAAGTTAGCCACAATATATTCCAATTTAAACAAAATATGTTTCTAGATACAGTGGAGTATGACAGGAGAATTAAATTTGATACGCGAAGCTTCAACAGCTACAAACTGATTCTTCAGCGTCCGAGCTTCTACCACTCCACCCCAGACGTATAATATTTGTTCCGATACCTACTACGTACTGTGATAAATTGACTTCTGTAGATATAAAACACGTTCTCTTATACTCTGATACTACTTATGACTTGTAGACACTGAGAACTACTTTCCACTAGCTAGTTGTTTCTTCCAGTATAGTTAGCTCTTTATTAGTCCATTTCCTACTCAGTTATATTTCAATTTGCCGCGACAAATGGTTGCAAAACCAATAAACACCACTACTTCTTCTCCCAAAGCACTCTATGTGGGTACAGGCTCCATATAGACATCATCATACAAATCATACCTCTTCCAGACCAACAATATATCCCGTTAAACTATTAACAGACTCAATAGCGAGAGTTGTATATTTTGGAGCTGGTAAAGTCCAAGTTACTTGTGAGAAGTATCCTAGAATTGATAGAATTGTTCAGTAAGTAGCCAGAATAGACGAAGGAATAATATTGCCTAAAACTTGTCTTCTAACATCTAGTATTCTCCTTAGTGTATCTACAAGAGTGTCGACATTTTTCCAACAACCAGAAACAGATTTTGTTGTTGCAAAACCACCAATTTGGTATTTGATAGTAAGTAATACCAATAATACGAAAACCTACTAGTATTATTATATTATCACTACTAACAGCAGTTTCAAACCATTGTTGTATTTCCCGTTGCAGTAGGCTTGTTAATTGGCATTACAGTAATCGGTACAATGCTAGGTTTGTCATCCATGGCAATTGCCTTCTTATCCGTTATATTCTTAGCAGTATTTTTTGTTGTTGGTATGTATGAAGTCAGTTTTCAAACTGTCCTAGAAGATCAGAAAGAAGCAACATACTGGGAAATCAACCCTAACTGAGCTTTCAGTTGCTTGACTTATTCATACATCGAATAGAGCTAAGTTCTTACCGCCCTGTCTGCTCTGCAGAATTTAATAACCCAACCAAGTACTAACTCACCAGCCGTTATCTTATTTCCATTCATTATCCTCTTTGCAATATTTGTCTGCATGGTATATCTAATCAGTTCTCTACTTTCTACTGGTGAAGATACAATCTTTCAAAACATAATTTCAGTTCCTCTTGTGATTCCAAAGTTTATCCAAGAAGTTACAAAAGCTCCTCCAGCGAGTAATGGAGAACAGAAATTTCCCAAAGTGCCTTACTATGATATTCTTCCAAGAAATCCTCATATAAACATCAACGAAGAAGTTTACGAAACCAACGAGACAAATTTAGAGAATTCCAAGGTTGAGGTAGACAAAGAAGATATGAATATAGAAAAAACACTGGGCGATAACCATAAAACTGGTGTGAATGGGTACAGCGTTGTGTGTTCTTCTGGTGGCTCACAAAATATTGAAGAATTGATTCAAGTTGCTCAAAAAGAAAAGCTTCTCGGAGAAGTAAATGATGAAAATAGCTAGTATATGGAAATGGAGGTTCAGAGATCCCAGTCATTGAGAGTAAGAAAATTTTAGAAATCTTTCAATACTACGAAATGGTACAAATACTCAACGGGCTCTACAATGTCGTCCTTGTAAAAGTATAACAATTATACCACTTCTGATACTATAACACACAATGAATATTTTGCTGTGATTCTAAACCTTACACATTTGCTACTCAAATCCAAAATCAACGGAAGTTTCTCATATTGGACTCTTCTAGAGAAGGTTATTGGTTGCAAATTTCGCACCACGGAATTTCAGAGTAGTACTGACTTTGACTACTTCAACAACCTTGACGACGAACTGTAGTTCTAGATAGAACACACTGTCCGTTTAATTCAGTTTGTCCTTCAATTTTCCGTTTGTTGCTTCCCCTAGTTCCGCACGAGTTCCAGACTGAGTATGAGTTGGCCCTTAGGTTCAAGAGAATTAGAGAATTGGGATATTTAACCAATTCGCTTCACAGAATATTGCTTTCTATAAGAAAGACTTTTCTTTCAATGGATTTGGGAAGATATAATTCATTCAATATCATTGTGAAAACGTTTTCGATTCTCTTGAAATATGACCAATTTCCCATCTCCAGTGCCTCATGACAGGATTTTGAGCGTTTAAAGATTCAAATAAAGCAGTACATATTGCAATACAGGAATCGAGGTCTTCATATTCCTTTTACCACCCTTTCAACTACTATTTCATTACTCCGGGAGTCGGTAGCTCTTTTGGTCCCTGTTTCCTGCATGCACCATTTTCTGCCACCGCGTAAAAATCACCACCAACACTTAGTACCTACTATTCACCAGCTACAAAATGAAATTCCAAACAATCTGCACAACCATTCAATTGGTGGGAGCTGCCTTAGCCTACACTATCAGTTCTGGTACGATCGGGATCGATTCCCATTCGATTTCGCTCGGAGAATTTCAAACTCAAGAAATCAAACAGTTATCAATCGAATCGCCCAAAGATAAAATATCAATTAGCTTGAAACTAAAGGAAGAATTGCCACAGAGACCACACCAGCTCGTTCTTTCTTTAGGTAGTGTTTCCAAGCAAACTTTGACTACACATTTTGTGCCTTCTTTCACTAATGATCAAGAAATCAAATTGATCATCCCAGTCAACAAGTTGCCAGAAATCTTAAAGGTCCAAGAGAAATTGAACTTGAAATTGACCATCGCCGATGATTCTGAGCACACTGTCGTCAAACACTTGGTTGAAATAGTTCCTTCTCCTGAGTTTAGAGCCAGCATCAACCTCAAGACCCACGAACAACGTATTGGATCCAAGCCCGAAATCCACCATATTTTCAGAGAAGATCCAACCACCATCAATGGGGTTATTCCAATTTTATTCATCGTCGCTGCAACTATCGTTTTCTTTGGATTGGTGGTCTCTTGGCTCGAAGTTGTTGGTATGAAATTGTTTGAAAACTTCAAAAACATTTCAACCAGACAATTACTTTACAACATTGCCTTCTTATCGAGTCTTGTTGGGTTTGAAGTCAACTTTGTCAAGTACTACTTGGGCCAATCGATCTTTACTACTTTGTTTAACAGTTTTATCGCAGGTATGCCAGCAATTTACTTTGGTAGCAAGGTTTTGAGATGGTTGGGGACCAACAGAAAGGTTGGAAAGTTCTAGGCTTTTTATTACTGCCGTTGGGCTAGTTGTCGTTAGAAAATTGTATCTAAACAAATTTGACGTCTTTCGTCATTAGTTGAAAAAAACTTATTTGCTACTTATTTGAGGACCGGAGAGATTACACTTCAATATAGACTTCTCTCTGCTAAGTCTACGACACTGGTGAGTAATGAAGTGGCCGATGGTAGAAACATTGCTATGAGAAGTCTATTGCTATGAGAAGTCTATTGCTATGAGAAGTCTATTGCTATGAGTGGATTCTATTGCTGATGATCTATTTGAGAACCACCTCACCTGATAAATGAACTCTAACTGAACAAGGATCTAGAAAATCTGAATAGTATACTGGTTACTAGAATTATAACCTATGATTCACTGAATCAACCAAGAGAGTGGATAAATATTTATATACTTAAAATACAAATTTTGAATGAACCCATTGTGGGTATAAGTGGAGTCACCCAGTGATTCTTCCTGGGTAGTATGTGTTTTAGAGTTCAGGTGGGAATTAAAGAACTTGTCTTCCTAGAATACTTGACAAAAACATCACCAGCACTGACTAAAATGTGATATTCGTGACTAACAGCGATTGTTTTTGTTGGCTACAAGTCTGCCTAGCCATGAATAAGCCTGAATCTTGTTATTTCTCCTCCTCTGTCTACAATCCATTTCAACGTACCATAGAAGGTTAGTTCCATGGAAGTCTAGTTTCACGAAGGTCCAGTTCCACAGGTTTTATCGATTCAAAGTCGTAGATCAACTCGCGCATAGCGAGAGGCTTAGTGATAACAATTACTTGAGCATTGGTATGGAAACAAATGATTTAGCGTATGCCCTGTAGATCGACACTGCGCTAATTACCGACAATACGCTCCTTAGCAACATCATTCGTTCATTCGTTCCGCTCATTCACTCACTTGGGGAAATTGGATTTTGTGGAAAATGGATTTTGGGGAAGTTGATAATTGGGGAAGCTCTTTCTAGGGGCATTTAGTTGTTCTACGGCAACAAAGTGAACCTGCAGACAACAGACCTCTATTTAGCGAATGGATTGTTGGAGTTGTGGAATTTATGAAATCTTCATTCTTTAGGAAATTTAGGCTATCCTCGTGTTGTGAAATCGAGGTAGTAGAGGGCCTCGCTTATAAGTTCTGCTAATCCTCAAGCAAAGCGAGAGTCTTGGTGAATAATCTTGTGGAATATTAAAATACTTCGTCGATTGACTTATTCCATGACTCAGCTGGATTAATCTTGTAGAATCTGGTCGTTGTGACGGATAAACATCTACTTGATGGATCAGATAGAATTTCAGTTTTCTACCAAAAATTCAATATAATATTCCCGATAATATAGCAGCGTTTTACGCAACAATTCACAGTAAATTAATACCTCCAAGTAGGGAGAATCATGCCTGCTTCACTCCAATTTAGCTAGTGGAAATTAATAGAACGTTTCCAGTAGAGTCTGTTCTCTTCTTCTTGCTGCCGTTCTTCATTAATTTAGTGTGTTCCATTCTTTCTTCAACTTCTAACGATTCCTTTTCTCTGTCTAATCTTTCAAGAGCTTGTATTGGAGAGTTTTTCTTTGTGTTTTGTCTATTCTCGTTGGTCTTGTGTTGTCGCCATTTGAGAGGTCTAGTGAAATTGGCTTTTTCAAGGTCCTACCAATGAAACTAACCCCACTTAAAGATCTCTAGTCAAATTAGCCCCATTCAAAAGCTCTAATAATGAAATTCTCCCCATCTAAGAGATCTAGTAAAAATTGGCCCCGTTTAAGATATCTGCTAATGAAATTAGCCTTTTTAAGATCTCAACCAATGAAATTAGCCCATTCTAAAGACACTATCGTAAAACTCCTTAATTCCCTAAATTATCCCTCTACTCATCAACAAAAACATTCTTTATCCACCTAAATCCCCAGCCGCTAAGAAACGGGTGGTCCATGGAGTTGGCAGCGACGATTTTTCCCGTTATCAAACCCATCGGTAATGCTGAGTACGATCTCGAGTCTAGCGAGTGGCACAAATTATCACCAGTACACCAGACATGGCCCTCGGGAACTCGTATGAACTTATTGAACCCATCATGCTGAGCAGCCTGGGTCATAGAGTTGGTCAACTCTGATGAGGACGATGGATCTACCAATATGACATCGCCAGGCATTCCTGTAATTCTCTTACAGACTCTGTGGCCCGGGTCACTCGGCTTTATAGCGACAATACAGTCGCCTATGGCCAAGTTTCGTCCTAGGCGGTACTTTTTAATGGCGTGAACGTAGTCGTGGTGACTCTGGAGCGAAGGCAACATTGATTCTCCACGAGTTTCTGTGAATTCGTAGAAATATTCATGGACAAGGTGGGCTACACAGCCAGCACGGAGCGTCCACGATAAGGTGGACACGATGAATTGGAGAGATTCGGGGAGTTTCATCTATGACTCTGGAGATGAAAGTGGGAGTGTTTTGAAGTAGTGAGACTTTATTAGAATTAATGGGAAATGAAACGGTTTGGCGGTAGATCTAGAGAGAAAATATGGTATGAGTAAGTAAATATTGAGAGATTAGCGAAAGAGAATTGGAACTGTCAGTAATATTTAGAATTTAGTGAGAAAGTGAGAAAAAATAGCGAGCCTATAGAATATATAGAGAGTGAACAGATTATCTATAGTGACTACTGAGGTGTACTAAAAGTAAGCCACATTTATTATTTAATAGATGAGTATGCCTCTACTTCGAAGAAGTCGCTACAGGGTGGTCCCCTAGGTCTCCATATGTCTTTTATCCACCTAGTGGAAGTTTTACTCAATTTGTGCTACATTATGAGATCCTTTGGTAAGTAATTAGTATGTAAATGAACAATTTGAACTAGATTCTATCGCTAGATCTAATAAAATCTGACTGATATTAGTGGGACTTCATAGGCACGATTTAATTTGAATTCTGGTCGTTCTTTTGCTTCTCTTGGTTCAAGTCACTAAGTGTCGCTACGGAGAGTAAGCACGTACTGACTTATCCTCATCAACTTCTCACAAGCAACTTCGATTCTCTCAGTTGCTTCTTATTCTACATATAATCATTTCTTTCACCATATATTGGTCCTAAAATACATACAATTAATAAACAAAACCCAAAATCTTACCAGAAACATGCTTTCTTCTGGCTTCTTCATGGTCCATAATTCCAGCAGACGTGGTCAAGATAACGTAACCAAATTGTCTGGCTGGTAACAAGTTGTCGGTCCAACGTTCGATATCATCAATCTTGACGTTAAATCTTGGAGAAATAACACCACATTTGTTCAATCTACCGTTCAATTGGACAACAATCTTACCAGATCTGTGATCGTCAATGTATTCGAATTCACCAATGTATCCTGAGTTGTTAGTAAAAATCATAGAGATAATTATGAACATAAAGTTTGAAACAATAGTAGAGAAAAAAGTAGAGAAAGGAACGAACAAGTTTAAAACTCTGAAGATTATCAGAATTCACTTAGTTCAGATGTTAAGGAAAAGTAAACGGTCAAGGCAATAATTCCTGCCAGGATCGTGTAAGAAGCATTTCCGAATTATTCTCCCGAATACTTAAAAGACAGAAAGGGACTGAACACCGATCAAACCATCCAGTTATCAATCCGGGGACAAATGTTGTTTCAAACTTAATGTTATATGTGTCACAAATACATACCATGCTTTTGCATAACGGTCAAGAACTTGATGATAACCTTGGACGAAGGTCTGATCAAAACTTGACGTTTACCGGTCTTTTCGGCGTTGTTAATGGCGTTTAAGGCATCAGCTAAGACAGAAGTTCTAGTCATTTTCTACTTGTTAGTAACCTACCCCAGATCAAACAAAAGCCACATGAGTGTCCGTGTTAAAGGATTCAAGAGCCATTTCCACGAATAGATATAAAGTATCGGTGTTCTCGAGGGTTTCTGATAATTGTTGAAAGTGTCAGTGTACCCGACTGAGAAATCCTTCAATCGAAGCTGCTTTATCAAAAGAAGAATATATTGATGAATTCTTCAAGAACACGGATTTTTATATCTAGTTGATTGGGGTGATAGACACAATCGATATCGTGATATCGATAAAATGCATCTATCAGGATCGACCAGTGATGAATATCAGAGATTATCACTGTCATTTCAATGAAAATGTACCTGAGATTTTAATCTCATAGCTAACAATGGAAAGGAGAATACTCTCGAACACTAGACACTGATAGTGTGTTCTCTAGTGCTCTCAAGTGCTCTTTATCCTTTTTCTTCTATACATACATTTGAAAGTGTTGATAGTTAAGAAAAGAAGTGAGTGAAAAGTATGTATTAACGAATATGAAAAATTTTCTTAAAGTCTCACGGTCTGAAAATTACACACACAGCAAAAATAATATATGTATATTAAGTAAATCTCCGCACTAATTCAAATCATTTTTACAACTGCAAATCAACTTCTAAACCTTAAGAATTGACCATGGCAGAAAATGAAAGTGATACTACACGAAAGTTATCACTGCTGTTGTTCGGTCAGGTAAAGCCGACATGTATTAAATTGTTGAATATAGTTTCATCTCCAGGAGCATTGCCTGAAGTGCCAGTGAATCGATTACTAAAGGAAGTTGATGAAATATTGGAGTTACATAGAAGAGAAAATAAGGGGGGAGATATCAGGGAACAAGAAGAGGGACGAAAAATAATAGAGAAAGATATAGAACGTGATCTAGAAGAGGATATAAAGCGTGATCTAGAAGTGCAAGATATAGAACATGATCTAGATGAGCGTGAACGATTTGATGTGGCTCTGGAATCAGATGTCTCCGATTTGAACAACCTAATGGATTCCATTTCACTCACTACCACCTCCAACCCTGCATCTTATGTTATATCTAAAAAGTTATCCGACTACATATTCGTTCCGATATCGTACCTCTTGAAACGTCCAAACTTGAACGATTCAACCATCACAAGCATACAAAACATTTTATCATTCTTAATCAACTATTCATGGAGTGTGGACGTCAATTTAAACCTAATTGATCAATTATATCCACTAGTATTGTATTTGTCTGGTGGTGATATGAAATCATCAATAATCTTGACCAAGTCTCTGGAGTTTAAAGCTTCTTCAGTCAAATGTCTTGAAGCTATTGTGCATACTCTCCCCAATTCATATTTTCAAGACAAAACTTTATTAAATAGGTTGAATTTTATGGGTTCTTCCATAACTTTGCTCTTGGATATCGTTAAAAGTACGTCTTCAAATTCTTTAGAGGATATAAAGCTTGTTAACGATACAATCAACTTGATCAGAATGTTATCAATTCATCTTTCAGCAGATCTGCTTTCAAATATTCTTCCTTCCATAACATCTCGGTTAATTTCGTTTGCAACGTCAAATAACTTACATTTCACTATAATTATAAGAATTTTAAACACGTTGAAACTTATAATTGTCAAAGTATTCAATGATGAGAGTCTCTCTGTGGTATTGAAAGATGAATCCCCCGTTGATTTGGAAGACTTGAATGAGATTTGGAAGGATTCAAAGGACTTGATAGATATTGAAATACCTAAAGAAATGGTTTACCGTACGAAATCATGGTTGAAAGCAACATCAAAACAATTGAAATTGTCGTTGGTAGTGCTATTCAGGTATTTGTTGATAACCTCAAATGTTAAGGAGAAGTTGAAAGTTAAAAGGCAGTTGCACGAAGAAGTAGTGAATTTCGTGCAAGACATAAACGACAACTGTTTTTTAAGTTTGTTTAATGAGTTTTTTCTGTTGGGAGTAGATATCTATGGATTGGTTATATCAATAGTTTCATTCGATGATGTGGAATATGAGAAGCTGTTGATAAGTGAGATCACGAAGAAGGTATGTGCCCATCTGAATAAAAAGAAAGCGAACTCTACAAAATCTAGAGATCCCAGCTCTTTATTATTACATAAATCTGATATTTTACTCATGCCTAAAGAAGTGGTCCCTACCGAATTTGAATCTATTCAAGACATTCAGTCTTCTCCCGAAGAACTTCTTCTTTATAGGCAGATTCTATCCAAACTTACTGATCTTCTTGATAGCAAGTTTTCTTCAATTTTGTTATCTACAGATGATGAAAAGATCAATTCTTATTTTGTCGCTATAAAGTTACATTTCAATATACTCCATACCTTATCAAAGGATGAATATACTCAGTTTACGAAGTTGAAATTGAAAACTTTCAAATTATTGAAGAAGAATTTGGTTGATTCTTTCAGCAATCAGAAGAAGTTTAGAAAAATGGATGTTTTGGAAATATTATACGGAAAAGATAAAGGGAAAGGTGGGAATAACTCTATCAACGAGGGAGAAAATTTTAGTGAAAATGGAGATCCATCTGCAGAAATGCCACTCGAACCACCTACTTCTCTCTTTGATACATCTCAGAATACTCTTGACAGTATTCAGTTACCTCCTCATATTGATGCAAAAAAGATTTCAAAGATGAATCAAAAACAAACTCCAAAAGGCAACTATTCCACCAATTTAATGATACTTGCTGATAAGATCCGTAGCAGCGAAGATTTGGTCAAGACTGATTCCAAGCAGGAACTTCAATACTTTTCAGAAGCATTCTCTTCTTCTATTGAAGGAAAAATAGAAGAATTGATAAAGTTCATAGGTTCCCTTGAAGTTGAAGAACATCTTGAGCTTTTTGAGCAAATTTTAGATGAAGAAAGTGACGAAAGTTTAATGACCAGATCTGTTGGGTTATGGATAGCTAATAAGTACCTAGAAATATTTAGGGAACAAGACCGTCAAAAAAGGGACAAGCTCAATACAGTGACGACTCAAGTGACGAGCTCAAACTTGGACTCTATTGAAAATTTCAGTCAAGTCAACTCGAACTTAGAAAGTTCTCAAAAGATTGAAGCTCTTGAGGAAGTCAACTCTAATCCCTCACAGGACTTAGATGAACAGAACTCGTTTGATATCGATGAGTTCTTGGTATTTGATGAGGAAGATGCAGATTCGGAAATACCGAATATTGATCAACCGGCTTCTCTAACAACCCACCTTCTTTCAAATGAGTCTGAAGACTCTGAACTTGTTGAAATATCTTACCTTATAATGAGTAAATCCCAAGATCTTTTTAATGAAATCAACTCTAATTTCGATACCACGACCATAGGAACACCCAAACTCAACGAAATCTCATATGGTATCGCTATTGACTCCATTGGACGGTTATCCAACTGCTTGCCATTGATTGACTTTCAGTCTGATTTCTTAATCTCATATTTATATCCATTGTTGGATGCTCTCACGTACCAACTGAACCCTTCCATACAAGTCCATGCAAAGCTGGCCCTTCAGTTGATCATCAATAATTACTATGGAGGATCTCTCGAAACGTTACTAGTTGATAATCTGGATTACTTGATTGATAGTGTCAGTTTAAAGCTAACAAGTATAGCGTCGTTTTCTCCGTCGCTTCCAGGGATTTTGTTGATCATCTTGAAGATCACAGGAATGAAACTCTTGATAAATAACCAGTTGAATGATATTTTGAACGAAATGTTTGTTCTTATTGATTCGTATCATGGTTATTCTGTACTTGTTGAAGGATTTTTTATTGTTTTTGAAGAGATTATCAAGCAGATAGGGGTCGAGTTTATGAAAGGTATTGATGCCGCGATACCTAAACTTTTATCAAACTCGTCTATTAACACTTCTTCTTATAAACCATGGGGTATGACCAACACTTTTCAATTACTAAAATTACTCGAGGATTCAGAAAAGATTATTCAGCCCGAGGGTTTTGATCCAACTAAGGAATATTTTAGAAAACCAAATACTCCGTTCGGTGAACAGGCGGACTCAGATGACGAAGAGGAGGAGGAAGAAGATGAACCCCAAGATACCCCCGAGCCTTGGCCGTCACCTATCCCATCCTCAATCTACTTCACAGTTCAAAGGATTTATAATTATGGGTTCACCCTCCTCAACCACCAATCAAACACGTTGAAATTCCAAATCTTAACTACCTTGAAACATTCACATCCACTACTCTGCACTAACTATAAATTGGTGATGCCTCTACTTTCAAATAACTTTCCGGTCCTCTTGACTCTCATGACGGGCTCATCGAGTTTATCCACAACCCAACTGGCCGATATCAATGAAAATTTGATCATTCCATCGCTTGAACTAATTTTAGTGATTCTTAATGAAGATCAGAAACAACCCATCAAGTTTCTAGCAAGAAAATTCATTGATTCATGGGAATTCATCACCAAGTACTCCAAGATATTTAGGACAAATAAAGTCAAGGCGAAGTCTACAGATTTGATCAAATCCGAATCTCAACTTGCAAACAGACATTTGAATCCAAAAGTGTTGGATTTATACGTCCAATACTTCACGTTAGGATTGGAAGTTTATGATAAGGAGATTCCTGACGTTTTGAGGTATGAAATATTGAAATTTTGCAGCCAACTTGGGTTCCAGAATAATGATGGTATATGCAGGAATATAAATAATACTATGTGGGTGATAAATAATACAAGAGTGACGGTATAACGAGAATGAATAGGATTAAGGTGATAAAATTAAGGGTACTGATCGATGTGTCTAATACTACGCCAGGTTAGAGCTCAAGTTTGAAGTGTGAGCTAGATGGTAGAGGGTAGACAATAAAGCTTGAAAATATACGTTGTTTCTTTGAAGTGGTTTACGACATTTTCTATGTTAGTCAAGATTTTTGGCTGTTATTATACGACAAATTTATGAACACTAGTTCATTCATTCCACCATAGTTGTAAATATGAATTTTAGTCTTGAGAAGAGTAATTGTGGTTCATCGTGTTTCTGAGTCTGCTTTAAGGGTTTCAAAGAAGCCTTTAATGAAGCTTTTGAAGAAGCTTTCAAAAGACCTGATTTCTCTATATATTCTCACCCTTTTTCATTGAGTGCCCTTCTTCCTGCTAAAGAATATTTTGATGTCTTCGCGTCGGCCACTATATGCCACGAATTAATGTACAAGAACGCAATTTTATATACGTAAAAGTTTCTGGATCATGATACTCATCTACGGATCTGCTTTGTTGCGAGATTTTTGAGGGATTGGGACACTCTTTTAATCAATATTTCTCCTGAAATACTCACTAATCTTAAATCAGTCTGTTCAGGCGGCTCTGCTGCAATATCGGAAGTCGAATCTTCTTTATTAATGTATGGTTTGATTCCTCAAATTACTTTAGAGCTAGTCTTCACTAGTCTTCACTAGCTTTCACTAGTTTTCGCTAATTTTTATTAATTTTTCACTAATTTTCACTAACCAAATCCTGTATCACCGCCTTTTTCACGGGGTTTGGGGCGCTTTCAAACCCAAGCGTTTGTTGGCCCTTTTCCAACACCTTTTTCTTTGGTATATTCTCTCTAACCACTACTTCCTGCTCCTCGTCAACCTCCACAAAACTTTGTTCTGCACCCATATTTACCTTATTCTGTTGTATTAACTCACCTATAGGCTGAGTTTTGGGGACGGTGTCACTAAGAAACGTCAACGAGTCATGTCCCGCTACTGCATTACTGAAATCTTTGTACTGGACCTTCTTTCGCTTATCCATCCTAGCAAGTAAACTTGCTTGTTCAGCAAGATATTGAACAAAAAGCTCAGTGGCGAGTCCACTAGCATAGACAGCACTCTGGGATGCTGAAATGTAGTCAGGGTCTAGTTTAAATATTCTTTTAATCTTAGCGAGCGGGAGGGTAAGACTATTTCCTTCGTCTTCGTCAAGAGTCTCATCAAATGCGTCGTCAAAAGCGTCTTCTTCGTCTGCATCGGCAGCTGTGCCTTCTCTATTATTCTCCCCGCTGTCTGCAACATCCGTCATGGATACATCAGCGATTTCGTTGTCGTTATTGGCGTTTGTATGATATGGCGGCGTCTCCACGTAGGTGGTGTCTGGTCTTGTTATTTCTTGGTCATTTGTTTCCATTTCAACGTCAGACTGTGAGGGTAGAGCTGGTGGTGTGGTGTTTGGGGTTTCTGAGTTGTCCATTTGTGAATTTGAGACGCTGGACGGAGGTATTGGTGAAGACATAGTTGGTAAAAGGTGGTAAATAGAGCAGAGAATATATTGGGTTAAGACGCGATTTTATGGTCACGTGAATTGCCACGTGATAGAGTTCTGAAAAGTTGTGAATTATATATACAGAATGACTAGATACATGAGTATGTGTAGAGAAGTATTGTTAGGGTGAGTGATTATAGAACGGGTCTAGATCATATAGAAGGGAAATGAGTCTCATTTAACGATGTGAGATCTAAATTTCGTTGATTATGGGACAATTTCGTGGATTACAAGACCAAACTTGAACTTCAAACTTGATCACTAAAATTTAATAAATGTTCAAACTCAGTGATGTTTAGGGAAGTAGGTGAAAGTTCAGCAAGATTAGTGAAGTTGTATTTGATTTTGGTCTGCCAGTTCTCACCAAATCCACCAATTTCTCGTTAATCAAATGGAGATATCTTTCATTAGAGATATCATTTTATAATAAAGAACTCTTATAGTTTCCGTTGTGAAGTTAAACATCCGAGGGTGATAAGAATTTAGTGATTAGTGGTCTTGGTGTGCTTGGGCAATTAGTGAGGAATGGGTGATATTGATGATGATAATTGAAATTTCGTTGGAAATACAAATAACGACAAATAACAAGATGTATCAGGAATTATCAAGATATTCTATCGTGATTTTGGATTTCATATACAGAATCGTCGCTTATGAACTCTCTTCGGTCCTCACAGGAGTGGGCTTTACGAATTCCTCCAAATAATTAGATGCTTCTAAATCGACATCGGCATAGTTTTCTCCATACTCAACAAACTTCACTAAGTTATCGAAGGCTAACTCTGGACTCTTGGCACCGTCTTGATAGCCTACAAACGTTTGCTTGATTTGAGGAACTTTTGGAGAAACTAATGCTTTCAACTCAGTTGTGGCTAAGTCTGCTGGAACACAGTAAGTCCGGACTTTCTGCCAATTTACAATATAAAATCCTGCATTGTTGAGGTGACCGTATCCTGAAGATCTTGTACCTTTGTAGTAGTGTTTGTTACCTTGTTTGGTTGTAAGTTGGTGTCTTTTAGATCCAGATGTTGTCAACCCATACCAGATTTGACCATCTCTATATGTCTGCCATGGTCTTCTAAGACTCGTGAGACATGTCTGTTGGAAATTCAATGCTTGGGAAGGTCTCATTGTGTGTGGAGGTGGTGATGATGATGTAATGGAGGTTGGTGGTGTTATAGGTGAGTTGAGAAATTTTCATGTTAGGATTGGGTGGTACACGACTTATGAGAAATGTATGGGATTTGACAGGGAAGAATAGTCTAAGTGAATAGGATCATTAAAGGACACTTCTTGATGATGAGGAGGTAATTGGTTAAGTAAGGTATATTCTGAGCTACTAAAGAGATTTAAATTAACAGGAATTTCATGATATTTAATGGTTGGAAGTATGAAAAGTCTCGAAACTTAGCGAATCTCTAACGGGTTTCGATTTGACAACACCTTTTTCAAGCAATTATAATAATATCTATATAATATACATTAATAGAGTCAATTTTAACTAATATATGTTAGTGCTTTCCAATTTTTATAGTGTTTTGAAGCGGAACAATTGGTTCGTGGCTCCGACAAATCAGACAGAATACTCAAGAATCGCCCCACAAATGAGAACGATTCTCACTAAGCTAGTATTGAATTGCTCTACCTGTAGTGCTGTTAGGTTTTGCTATAATTGGCCTTTGTTTTTACTTTTCTGTATATTTTAATATAGAACCTTACAACAAGTTACGAAAATTTGTTATTTCATGTAAAATTTGGACAAAAAGTATAGTAGTACATCGATCTAAAAAGCTCAAATATAACTTGGAGAATAACTTCTCTATTACAAAAGCTGGGTCCTATTATCTCCATCGATCTATTCCTGGCATCTCTCCATACTCTATTCGTTCATTATTCCAAATAATTTGCAGCCAACCACTTGTATCATAGCCTGCATACAAAACCAATTTCATATTAGTCAGATATTACATAATCAAACAGATTTCACACTTCTGATAGCAATCCAGCAGAACACAATGAACCAATGTGGAGTTTCATATATTAAGTCTTATTAGCGGTCAATTAGTTTAGAGACACCACTTCGCTTCAAAACAGCTTTGGAAATATCAGTGAAAACCTCGGAGACATTTCAGACACAAATTAGCAGAGGCTCAAGTTCAACAAACAACGTGCAAGACATTTCAGACACAATTTACTAGAGTGATAATTTCTAACATACAGCTTGAAATTTACGAAAGGCATCTCACTTCTAGTAGGCTCCGCAATAACTAAACCCAGCAGACTCACTTATCAACTCATAATCCCACTTCAACCAGTCCGGAACTGTCACTGAGGTCACCAGGAAAATACGCAGAATCTTATTCAACTCTACTAGACGTAATATTACAAATCTCCAATGATTCCCGATCAACCATCTTCAACATCTACTTTTCCACCCCAACACGGGTATGCGGATATTGACGTGAAAACCCATTCATACTCAGATAAGCCAACACCTCTAAAGTCTGATCAGAGTAAATTTTCAGAATACATCGCTGACAAAACAAATAAGGAGCACCAGAAGAAATATGCCAAGGAGGGAGGAAAGAGGTTGTTCAACTTTTTGTTGAGAACAGTTTGTAAATAGTAGTGGGAATGGTTAAGCGATGATTGAAATTAGACTTTTGCTAGTTGCTGTATTTTAGAATTGAGAGTCTCCAACAATAAGCGATTTCTCAATAACTTATTTATAATATCTTTTCACCATTTCCATCCAATAGTGGAAATCTCACTAATGTTGACAACTAATTGCTAACATCCAACAGTCAGACGTCTTTTATTTAAATCCTTTTAACACTGTAACTTTACAAGAATTCCTGCGTATTAAAGTAACTCAGACAACAATTAACGTTCGAGATAGGAGAAGTTTGGAAAGTGTTTCCCACTATTTGCTTCTAGCCAGTTTTCTTTAGTCACTCAAATTTCGCAGCCATTCATCGTAAGAGTCCATAGATCAAGAAATATATTCAAATAGTTGTCTCTAAATATTACCTCATGGGCATTGAATCAGCCATGTTGAAATGTAGTAATGACACGAGGTATCAGAATTCAGAAATATATCCAATGGAATACAAAGAAATGATCCATTTGACCTGTTCAATACATGACTCAATTCGTAGAAAGTATATTTCGTATCTTATTTCAAGGGAGCAACTTCTCATAGTAGATCACTCTTGAACATGGTTAATTTGAGGGGAAATAATTAGATCTCAGCCTACTATACCATCAAACCAAAGAATGTTGATTCGGGGTAACTTGGCGAACCATTAACCTTCAAGATCGCGTTTAGATAATAAATACTATCCCGAATATCAACAAAAAGAGAGTTATAATTCTTCAAAACAGAATTTCTACGTGATTGTCAAGTGAATAGAACATCCTCTTACTTTTTTTTGGAGTGCTGACTTCATTCGTATAACTTAAAAAAAACTTATAGAAATGGATACACGAGACTTTACTTGCTCGATTATTTTGTCACTCGCAAAATTTATTTTTTAGGATATTTTCTTAGCATTCAACGTTTGCTGTCGGACTTTTGCCATTTTTCAACAGTTCTACTAAACAAGAGAGTTCATCCCTTCTGAAATCGGTGTAAATTGTTTACAATCTTATACACTATTTAGAAGATCGTGTATAAGGTAGTAATTCACTATTGAACCCGTGATTCTAAATAGAAAAAAAAAAATTAAAAAATATTTGTTCAAAAAAACTGTAACCTGGTCTCGTAATTAATACAACCCAAATAATCACGGCACTGAGTTACTAATTACTGTAATTTGCTGGTAACCTAATTTTGGAATAGTGTATAAGGATTCATCGATGTGTGTTGGTCTCATCTCTCTCATCTCTTACCTCCTAAATACTAGCGTAAGTTGAGGAACGAGGACATTTCGTGCAAAATCTTCTTAACTGAACACCCAAAGGTCTCATAGGTATGTACATTGTCGGCTAGCAAGATACACGCACCTTTTGCTAATAGATAGTAATCCTTATATCCCAGAATACTTGCATTTAGAAACGCATGTCCTCTAAAGTTGTCGCACTGTTCCGCAGGCTGGTCAAAATATTGCTGCAAAAAAAAGCTGGATTTGGCCAAATCAAATTATTAATCAGAATCGCTTAGCATTTCTGCAATTTTTAGCCAGTTTGTAAAACTGATCAGGCCACCTGAGAGTATATAATCTCCCGTTTCCTTTGATGTCTAGAATATTGAAATAGAAATAGATTAAAAAGTCTTTAAATTGATAAATACTTCACCAGGTCAAACCTTGCATTCCTTCATTTAAAAACAGGCATAGAACACTAGATCGGAAACATATAAGTTAATGAACTAGATCTAACTTTATCTATATACTCCACCACACTCATTTAATCTGTTGTAATACTTACATTCCTTAACTTCTTATTATACACTGGTGAACCATCACTTAAATTTACAATCACCTCCTAAATATCATTCTCGTTGAAATCAAAATGATATTTTCTTTGGCTGCAATTTCGGCCCTTCTTTTGGCTGCAAATGCCGAAGTCATCACCACTAGCACTCACACCAATTATGTCACTCCTCCTTGTTTGGCTTCGAAAGTTTCAAGTATCATGTCTGACATTCCTTCTGGAAGTACTGGTATCCCAATTCATTTTGTGTATGTTGATGCTGAAGCTGCTGCAGTTTCTTCTGCTGTTGCTTCAGCTGATTATGAAACTGTGTTGGCTACTTCTAAATTACAGTACTCAGTAAGTGAAAAGGACAAGTTTTACACTACCGATGTCGAAACCACGTACACAACAACAGCATTGAAATCTAAGGCCATTGTTTCCACTTATACTGCTGGTAATGACAATGTTGAAACTAAAATTACTACAATCGCTGGCGATCCTAAACCCACTAATGATTCTAAACCTATTGAAGATTCTAAACCTACTCAAGACTCTAAAACTACCGAAAATTCTAAAACTACTGAAAATTCTAAAACTACTCAAGATTCTAAATCTAATAAAGATTCAAAAATAATTGAACTTTCTACATCCACAGATGAGGCTCCTCTCAGTACCACTGAACTTTTTGAAACTTCTCAAACTGTTTCACAAGAATCTTCTCCAACATCTAAATCTCAATTAACCGAAGCTGTCATTCTTAAAACCGGTGTTACTACTACCAAAGTTCTTTTCAGTGCTACAACTATCCCTTCTACTACCGAACAGCCCGAACCTACTATCGAGTCGATTAAGTATACCGGCCAAAATCCATTAAAGTCTGATGTTCTCCCAAGTAAATCTTTGGAATTCACCATCAAGGAAAACTACTCCCTGGGAATTGTTGTTGAAAATGTTGCTGTTAGTGGAAACAGCACTTCCGCTACTACATCAGCTAACCTTAGTTTGGACCCTGTTCAAACTGGTGCAAGTTCTGGCGTATCTGATACTGCTAAATCTACAATCCAAGATATTGCAAGCACTAGCTCATCTGGTACAATTGAAGTGGCCACTACAACATCTGCCACCGAAATCTTTTCATCTGTTGCTCAATCTGTCACTCCTGCAGTTACTTCTACTAAGGCATCTGATACTATTTCCTCAGGCAATTCTTTGCCAGGATTTTCTGTTATTACTTCGGGAAACCAAACATCAACTATCGATATAAGAACAGCATCTTCGGCAATTTCATCATCAAACCCTTCATCCTTCGCTTCTACAGGCTACCAGAATTCATCACTTATCTCAACTGCTAGTACTATCGAATCGCTGTCATTTTCCAGCGTCAAAAATACTGCCGAAAGTTCCTCGATTATCAGTTCAGCCGTAAGCACTTCAGTAGCTAGCTCTTCATCAGATAGCTATTTGACAGCAACTTCATCAGTTAGCTCCTCATCAGTTAGCTCTCTATCAGTTAGTTCTTCATCAGTTGGCTCTTCAACAGTTAGCTCCTCATCAGTTAGCTCTTTATCAGTTAGTTCTTCATCAGTTGGCTCTTCATCAGTTAGCTCTTCATCAGTTAGCTCTTCATCAGTTAGCTCTTCATCAGTTAGCTCTTCATCAGTTAGCTCTTCATCAGTTAGCTCTTCATCAGTTAGCTCTTCATCAGTTAGCTCTTCATCAGCTAGCTCTTCATCAGCTAGCTCCTCTCTGGCCTCGACCTCTCCAAATGACAATGAAGAATTGTTTACAGGAGATTTGTTCAAAACCATCTCAACTACTGCCCCACCATCGGTATTCAAGAGAGAACCACTTCCATTACAAATTCCAACAGGTGTCAACAACGAGGGTCTCCCAATTACAACCAACAAGTTCCAAGCAAACTTATTTCTTGGTGACAGAACTGGAAATGTAATTGCTGCTCCGTATTCGTTGATGTGGAGAAAAGACGAATTCTTTGGGTTTGGTGTCCAACACACCGACGCAAATAAGAGAGTTTTTGGAAACGAGATTGCTCCAGGACGTGCTGCATTCTTTTTAAACCCACAAGGACTGTCTGAATTTATCTTCTCTGCTACAGCCATTAACAAAGATGCAAATTTCATGACAGTTTCTGAGATCAAAGAGTTCTCTGCATTGGTATCATTGTCTACCACCCAAACTGACACTGTGAACCATATTGATATTCCAATTGTTCAAGGTATGGGTTTTGCAAGTGCTATTTATCATGGTAACTTGGTTCCATTATTGAACTCTGTCATTGGTGTCAAGTCTATGACTCAGGAAATTTCTGGAGCCTTGAAAAAGAGAGCCAGTATCGACACTAAAGTCATGAAATACCGTGTGACTTTGTTGAACAATGTCGAGTGGTTACTTTACGTTACAATTCCTATCGAAGAAGACTTTACTTTCAAAGTCACTGATTCATTTAATATTGAAGGTTCCAAGGCAATTGAAGGGCTCACCATGCAAGTCGCATTTGCCCCAGAAGCCAATTTGGACGGATACTATGATCAAGCCGCTGGTATGTATGTGACATCCGCTGAAGTGAAGGGTCAAACCGCCGGTAGAAACGCTGAATATATGATCGCTTACGTCACTGAAGGTGTATCATCTTCCGGCAGTCCAATTGTTTTTGCGTTCCCTCACCAAGTCGACAGTTTGGCTGCAAAAACTAAGGCTCTCGACACTGGAATTCAAATGGATTCTACAACCAAGGGTAAAATGAACGGGTTGCTTACTAATGAAATTGTTATGAACGAAGTGTTGGAAACCGACATAGGATTCATGCCTTGGACAAGTACCCAGACACTGAAATTATCTTACACCAAGGAACAATTGCAATTGTTAGCAAAGGTCGCCAACGGTGAGTTGGCGGTCGATATCAAGAATGCCGTCGGAACTGGAAGTGCTTACTTTTCAGGAAAGGTATTAGATAAATTTGCCTACATTTTATTGGTAGTCAGTGAGATTCTTGAAGATAAGGTAGTTGCCGCGGCGACTCTTGAGGAGTTAAAGAGTGCTTTTCAAGTCTGGTTAGACAACAAACAGAACTGGCCATTCATTTATGATACAAGATGGGGTGGTGTTACTTCGTCCTCCGCACAAAATGGTGATACTGGTGCAGACTTTGGTTCTTCTTACTATAACGATCATCATTTCCATTATGGATACTTTGTACACGCTGCTGCAATTGTTGGCCATATCGACAAGAAGCTCGGTGGAACTTGGGCAGAAGAAAACAAAGACTGGGTCAACTCATTGATTAGAGATGTTGCTAACCCTAACAGCGACGACACGCATTTCCCAGTTTCCCGAGCTTTCGATTGGTTCCATGGTCATTCTTGGGCCGCTGGATTGTTTCCTTCTGGAGATGGTAAGAACGAAGAAAGTTCCTCCGAAGATTACAACTTCTCGTACGGAATGAAACTATGGGGCCAAGTTATTGGTGACCAATCAATGAAATCAAGAGGTGAATTAATGTTGGCAATTACTTCCAGGGCCATGAACATGTACTTCTACTACAGAGATGACAATACTGTTATGCCTCAAGAATACATCAAGAACAAGGTCAGTGGTATTTTCTTTGAAAACAAGGTTGATTACAGTACTTTCTTCGGAAGTGCTATCGACTACCCTTGGTATGTTCACGGTATTCATATGTTACCTATTACCCCTGCATCTTCCTTAGTAAGAATCCCTGAATTTGTTAAGCAAGAATGGGAACAAAGGGTCACGAGCTTTATAGACAGGGCTGATGGTGGCTGGAAGGGTATCTTGAAGTTGAACCAAGCATTGTATGATGCTGCGTCTTCATATAAGTTCTTCTCTGACCCAGAATTCGACATGTCATACTTGGACAATGGACAGAGTCGAACATGGAGTTTGGCATTCTCTGGGGGAGTTATTTAAGTAGAGTTTAGTGAGCTTCGAGAGAACTACTAGCATAAACTCGCAAGTTACTTCTCTTGCTAATGACGTCGTCTCAGCTCCTTGTGAATTACTGGTCACTAAGGAGAGAGGCGTGAGTTTTTAGCAAACTTCTAGCGAGCCGCTAATCACCAAGTCGCTAGTCATTATTCGCTGCTCTCGTTAACAACGATCTCAGGGCTTTTGTGAAATACAAGACACTCTCACTACTCTCCTTAGTGATTATGTTTTCTTCGGTTCTCACTGCATTTTTCAATTCTCAACATGTCCAATCCATTACGATTTTTGTCTGGACTTCTTATCATTTCTATAACCTAAGATATTGTTTTTAGTGGTAATAGATGTTTTTAATACTGCAAAATCCTGTTAACGCGGGATGATTTAGATAACACAAAAAAGTAGAGTTAAATGTCGTGTAAGGTATTTGATCATAAATAGAGATGTTTATGATATATTCCCCAGTTTACGTAAGTTGAAGAGCCATATTAGTATAGTACCATGGATTCATATGGAATTTATAACGGGATTGGTAACGAATCCTAATCTTTGGATTAAATGTTCCAAGTATTAAATCAGAAGTCTTATGTCTTGTGTCTCATGTCTCACAAATGTCTTATGTTACTATGTCTCATGTCTCATGTCTTATATCCTAATGTCTCAGCCTATAAATGTCTCAGTCTCACAATGTCTCAATCTACTAATGTCTCACCTATATCTAATTCAATTGTCGGTTCATCTTTCAACTATACCACGATGTTTTCGTTTGCAAAAAAGTTAGTAGATAGATTTGATGGAAACAACACTTCAGAAAACTCAGGGGACAACTCGTATTTCAAAAATGGATTACAACTCAACAACAAAGGATACGCATTGAGAGTCCTCAATGTTAAACCTCACTCCACTGGTCATCAACAAGGATTCGAGTCATGGTTTGACTATATTATCCGAATCAACGGACACGAATTGCCAATGTGTCACCCTACCCTTTCAACATATTCTTATAGCGTCAACGACGACGGTACTTTCAATTACGGAGGCAACATTACCGCCGAGCAAGCGGGTCTGATAAACTACGACTTAATTCTACAAGAAACGGTAGCACACGCCAAGAGAGACAACTCGATCACTTTTGATGTCTGGAATGCAAAGGGTGGCATAACAAGACAAATCAGCATCCCTCTCGATGCAATTGAATCCGATTCCACAGGCACTGACTCCACCGGTACTGACACCACCATTCCCAATCTCTTCAAAAACACCTTTGCAACCATCGGTTTGACAGTACAATCTCAACATCTAAACTCTGCCACTTATGTATGGAGAATCTTGGCCACCCATCCTGGATCTCCAGCATTTATTTCACAACTAGTGCCTTATTCCGATTACATCATTGGATGTGACTCTGCTTTCCCTGAGGATGCTCAAGGTAAGGGATTGTTAGTTAATGGGGGAGAACAGTTGTTGTCAAAAGTAGTTCTGAGTTACTATAATTATCACTACGACCAAAGTCACGACGAGAACATTCCAATTACGTTCTACGTATATAATCATGACTATGATATTTTGAGACCGGTGACTGTGAATCTCACAAGATCTTGGGGGACTGGCCAAAACAGAGGTGTGCTCGGATGTGATGTTGGGTATGGCCTCTTGCATAGAATTCCAGAGGTTGCTGGGAAATTCAGTACGAGCAGTATTGTTGATGATGTATTGTTTGAAAACAATCATCAATATGGATATGAATTTCCACATTCTGGAGCAGTCTCACCACAAGTTCAAGATAAGTATACGCCTCAGGGATCTGCTAACACAGCTCCTCAAGGCTCATACGTCCCAGCCGCGGTACCACCAGCTATACCACCAATAGTGGCGCCAGCAGCTCCTATACCTCCTATTGCACCCATTGCTCCTCGCTCCTCGGTAGTCAAGAAGAAGAAATATGTTGCAGGAAATGCTTTGGATGGTTTAAGTGATTATATGAATCAAGAATTGGAGAATTCAAAGAAAAATGATACTCAGTTCAACACGACGACGAGTACTAACGATTTACCACCTCCTCCACCAAAGGCATCGTAGTGAACGTGTCTCCAACAGTGGCTCAGCTGATGACTATAAAATAGTATATCGATAAAAGATGAAAACAATGAAGACAATGAAAACTAGTGCTAATAGGAATAAAGAGCTGATTAAGCTCTAGTAATACTACAAAAGTTATTACTAGTAACTACAGTAAATTTTACTCGTATCGTAGAGTGTTTTGGTTTACTATTAAGAATTAAAACTAATTCTGTTTGTATTGAGAGTATCGGGAAGAAAACATTTTTCGAGAATTCTTAATAGTAATACAGCTGTAGATACTCCTAATAGTGCAAAAAGAGGCATTCTACGTAAAACCTCAATAGCTAGTAGGATAAATCTCATTTTTGGGTGCGAAAAAAAACAGCTAATAGCCCACTGCCGGAATCGAACCGGCGATCGCTCCATTACGAGTGGAGCGCCTTACCACTTGGCCAAGCGGGCACTAACTGTTACGAAGAAGCTAGCTATCGCTTGTATTCAGTTTAGTCAGTATGAGGGCAATTCTAAACTGTAATCGTGTTTGGGGTGAAATACATTTCTGATTAATATTTTCGGGTTCCAGTAATCTAAGAGGAATTTCTGATTGAAGAGTTAGCGTCTTAAGAACGAGATGAAGAAGTTGCATCTATTTACGAAGAGTATGTAGCTAACGAGATGAAGAAGTTGCTGATAACAAACTGAACTAACCTGTGAGTGTTCTTATTTACACAACTAAAGTTTAACAATTGAGAGCATCCGTTGGTAGGTCCTAAGAATATTTATCATTATTCCGGCTTCAGTATCAATATTACTGAATATTAGCGAATATTTAGTGGAGATTTAGCGGATATGCATACATCGTTTTTACAGAGTTTCGATTGTAGTGTCAGAATTTTTGTCTAGTAAAAGACTGAAAATTAAACTCTTACTGAAAAACAAGAGTTCGGCTGCAAAAAGATGTACCACAAGAGTTTGGCGTCTCTCGCTGAAATACTCTACAGTATAATTTCTCCTAGTGGGAGAGTCTCTGGTCTCATTACAATTTCCTGCCCACTTATCTATGTCTCCTATTACTAGCATCTAAATATCTTTTTACTAATATTAGAAATCAAACAAATCTCGTAAAATATTCACTGCTAAAATTACATCATCATTAGGGTTAAGCAATGCAAATAAGTACGGGACTGCTCACTAGATTTACGGAGTTTTCATAAGATTTAGCAACAGTTGCGAGAAATTTTTCGCTACAGCGACTACTTGTATTTCCCATCCTTCTTATATTGAGCCTACTAGGAATTATGCATCCAGTCTTCAATGTCTCAGAGGTGAGGTATATTTCCGTAGATAACGAGGAGCAAACTGAAATAGTAATCTCCACTATCGAGTTACCCATAACTCCGCTCAATCCTTCTTGTAATCTACACTCTCCTCAGGTTTGTGATTTGACACTATTCCATGCTTACAAATGTTTTCTTTTGAAATTTATCTCCGCTATTTCTGTGATTAATAATCCACATATACCTGCATACAAAATGCACAGTGGGCTTTAAGGAAATGTGTCTGAGCAATTGCTCCAAACGTGACACCAAATGTATAAATACAGAGAAATGTCGAGTGGATAGAATTTCAATATCAGCAAATGTCAAGTATGTATAGTGATAGAAAATGATAGGAGCTGATAGTTGAGGAGTTAATGGAGAATTAGGCAGGAAGCTTAAGGTATTACTAGGGAATAGAAGGTGCGAAGATTCGAGGTGTGGAGAGAATTATTAAGGGGAACTGGTTTGAAAGGCATTGAGGTCACTACAAGTCGGAATATGTCACTACGTATCAGTGAAATATGTCACTACAGATTAGACGAATATTCCACTCCATATCGGTATCAGGAACCACAGCGACTGTGTCATTGGAATATGCTGAGTGTTCCCACGAATACTATTTTATGAGAAGTTATAGACGGTGAATGAGTGGCGTTACAGCTTATAGTATGGCTAGGTATGAAGAACAGTTCCCTAGTGCCATTGACTTTTAAGATTGTTCCTTTGTTCCGTCTAGAGAGTAATTTCAGCAAAGCTCGTTCTCGTGAGTTAATTTCACTTTCTAGACTTTTATTAATTCTTAGGATCTCGTGAATTCCCACCAGTCCTACACTATACTTAGTGTCAGTGATATCTAGTGATATCTAGTGATGTTTTCGTGATGTTTTCGTGATGTTTTTGCTAGGATGTATTAGTTCTTACTATTATAATTCTTACTATTATATTAATCACATATCACTCCGCTCAGGAACGAAATTACTAACCTCAGAACTTATCCAATTATATACCGGTCCCACTCCAAACGGGTACAAGATCTCCATTTTCCTTGAGCTTCTCAAACTACCATATAAAATCACTGCTCTTGAAATTGCCAACAACGGGACTAAAGTCGACTGGTTTGTCAAGTTAAACCCCAATGGAAGAATCCCTACAATTGTTGATCCCAACACCAACATTACCGTCTCGCAGACGGGTGCTATCTTGCAATATCTTGCAGAGAACTACGATAAGGACTTCAAATACTCTTACAGACCAGGCACTCCAGAATACTATCTCGAGAAGGAACTCTTGTTTTTCCAAGTCAGTGAAAACGGACCTAGTCAAGGGCAAGCCAACCACTTTAACCTCTTCAACAAAGGGGTCTCTGAGTATGCCTCTACACGTTTTATGAACGAAGTCAAACGTGTTTATGGCGTTCTTGAACAATATTTGATTAGGAATCCTTCTGGCTTGTACTTGGTCGGTGACCACTACTGCACCGCCGACGTAGCTTTCTACTCCTGGATCCAGTTCAGTGGTGTTTTGGGTATTGATCTCAGTGAGTGGCCAAAGCTTGCTGAATGGTCCGAGGCTTTGGCTGCTATTGAAGAGGTTAAAGAAGGCTCTCAAAAACCTCCAAGAAATATTAAATAATCTATATTAAATAGGGATCAAGAAATTGCAGTTGCAGAAATGTTTGATCTCTAGTAACCTCTATCTCTGGAAATAAATGTTTGAAAAATAACGCGTTGATGCACTAATTATGAAGTATTCTTTAGCGAGCTCTCCATTTATGAGTCTTCGTTAATTCCAAAGTAAGTAAGTTTGAAGTAGGAAACTCGTGAGTAGCTATTCCGTGGGTAGCTTTCTCATTTGCTAACTAGTTAGTCAGTAACTTTCGGACTTGCTAACTAGTCAACAACCTTCTAACTGTTACTAGTTACACCTTAACTTCCCAACTAACTTGTAAGAATTAGACTCTAAATTGTATAAAAATTATCTAAAAAATAATATCATCAAAAAATATATTATCTTGTACTTGGAGAACTGAAAAACTCAGTATTTCTTAACCAGCCTATATAATTTTAAAAGCTTCACCAATACTATCTCACTCTTGCCCTATTATATGAGCCTGTGGCTTTTAAGACTGGTTAATGGGCGGGAAAACACCTTGTGATCAAGGCCAGTGAATTATTTAGGAGGTTAATCTTTTGTTGCTTTCGAAATCTAAAAATCTTAGTTCAACTTGGGGTAGAAACGTTCAATCAAGACCTTTTAAGCTCTATCTACGGTTTTAGTTCCGACCCTGTTGTGCTTAGTATTCTGTAATATTCATCTGATCCATCAAGACCTCCTCAAAGAGTTCAATTCCGCTCCCGTGACTCGCATCAATACTAATTAAACCCTTTCAAAGCCAACGCTCCTAATTACAGATCTATGAGCGATTTCCATCTTTCAACGCGGCCTTTCACGAAAGAGACTATGCCAGATAATCAGGAACATAAATAAAATAAGGCTAATATAATCTCGGCCGTTTATCATACAATTCAGAATTAATACTAGGTGATTTTACAGGATATTAGACCTTACAAATAGCCACAGTTCATAACCAGCTATTTGACATCTTGAAAGATATACCGAAGATATTAAAGATTTTGCGAAAGATCTCGAAGATTTTACTGACACTACTTATTTAGTAGTATAAGCTCAAGAGAGCTAGTAAAGGAATCGCCAACGAAGAGACTAAATCTCGAACACACTTGTGACTCACAACCTTTGAAATCAGTCATCTGTAAGAGATCCAAATCTACACTAGATCTCCATTTGTGTCCACCATATAAGAGACTATATTTTAATGTACTGTTAGCCTCCCTGGTAATCTCATATTAATAAAAACTCTGTTATAACTCATATAACTCATAGAATTCATAGAACTCATATTTATAGAAACAGTTCTACCTTCACTCATACTGTTATCAGCCTCTAAACCTCATTATGGCCAATACTATCACTTTTCGTGAACAAATGAAAGGGTTCCCCCTTTGGCAAATGTTTGTCGTCAGTTTGATCAGATTTGCTGAACCAATGGCATTCACGTCACTATTTCCATACATGTATTTCATGATTCGAGATTTCAACGTGGCTAAAGACAAAGCAGAAATCGCTACGTATTCTGGTTACTTATCGGCGAGTTTCTCATTCTTCCAGTTCTTGTGTTGTATCCAGTGGGGAAAAGCTTCAGATAAAGTTGGTAGGAAACCGATTTTGTTGATAGGGTTGATGGGAACGTCGCTTTCTCTATTAATGTTTGGCTTTTCTACAAATATTTATATGGCTTTCATGGCTAGATCTTTAATGGGAGTATTGAATGGAAATATTGCTGTTTTAAGAACAACTATAGGTGAAGTCGCCACAGAAAGACGTCATCAGGCCGTGGCATTTGCGACCTTGCCTATGTTATGGAATTTGGGAGCAGTAATTGGTCCAATGATTGGGGGATCGAAATATTTAACGAGACCGAAAGGTTCTGACGTCTCCAAGGGATTCCTAGAGATTGAAAGTATTCCAGGAAGTGATATAACTCATAATTTTGTGATATCTAAATTGCACAATTTACTCACATACCTCGCTTCATTCTTGCTGCAAAATGTGTCATCATTTGAGGCAAATCCTAACAGTTTTTACGAGAGATTCATCACAAAACATCCCTATGCTCTCTCCAATATCGTCGTTTCGTCTTTCCTTTGGTTTAGTTTTATTGCAGGAGTACTCTTTTTAGAAGAGACTAATCCAAAATTCGTCACCAGAAGAGATCCGGGAGTGGACGTGGGTGATTATATTTTGAAGAAGTTGGGCTACAAAATAGCTACAAGACCGTGGAAAATCAACTATTCCGAAGCTATCGAAGAGAACGAAGATGAAGAGGACTGTGTTAATGAGTATTCGCCGTTGATGAATATTCGTGGAAGTGGTGAAAGTTCAAGAAGCAGCGAGCTTGAGTCAGATACATCACCCAATAGTGACTCGTTTCCTGACTCTATAACAGGTCTCACACGTCGTACTTCCGAAGCCATTATCAGAAGATACTCCGAAAATGAACTTTTGAGACCTACTCTCTCTCGATCATCGATCCGTACGACTCAAGGGTTTAATCGTCGTGTATTCACACCTCCAGTTCTAGCGACTGTAGTTGCAAGTTTCATAACGTCTTTGCATTTAGTGGTTTATATGGAGTTTCTTCCCATTTTCCTCGCCGGAGAAGTCTCGGTGAAGGATCTCTCTTTTCCCTTCAAAATCAGAGGTGGTTTTGGCTATGATTCTACTGTGATTGGGAAATTATTATCGACCAGTGGTTTAGTTGGTGTGTTGGGAGTCTCCTTCATCTTCCCCTACATTGACCGTCACTATTCAGCCTCTCATGCATATAGGACCACCACCATTATGTATCCCGTGGGTTATGCATTACTCCCATTCTTGATTTTTACGTTACCAGCCTATAATCCGACCATACCTGCGTGGGTCACCAAGGCTTCATTGTATGTATTGAGTGGAACCTTGGCAAGTATGTCATCGATTGGATTTCCCAACTCTTTGGTCATGATACATCGTGCTTCTGCTCCAGAGCACAGAGCATTTATCAATGGAACTGTGTTGAGTTTGAATTCCTTAGCAAGGTGTGTGGGGCCTGTTACATGGGGTTACTTAATCTCAACCTGTGAGAGATGGGGTATAGGACAAGTCCCTTGGCTAGTGTTGTCTGGAATGGCAGTTGCAAGTTGTTTCCAAGCGTTTGGGATGGGTGATTATGATTATGAAGCAGTTCACTAGCTGCAAAAAGTTAATCTTTGAACAAACTTTAAAACTTCCTGAAACTCCTGAGACTTCTCCTAGCGTATGAATATGAATGAGGTCTAAACTGGCGATCATTCTCATTAGAAATCGTCATCTTTAGACATTAAATGTCTTACTGCATAAATATACAATTGAAACACCTAAAAGTGAGTAGATGAATTTCTGCATTTCAAATATAGACAGGTGTAAATCGTAGCAGAGTATTTGTGACTAATAATAAGTGAATATTAGTGAGAATAGTGATAAATATCGATCGACTGTGACTAAAAATAGCGGTCTTAGATTAATGATTCTTAATGCCTGGCGAGCATCTTTGCCAGCCAGAATTATAACCCAAGTCGGCGTATATACTTTTCATTTAATTTACACTAATCTCAAATTCAGCTAACCACATGACCATATTTACGTGGTTAGTGAAATACTGCAATATCCAGTTAGCCCATGCGGTTAGAGTATGCACAGGATTCATAAGAAACGTCATCATAAATACTGGTTTTATTAGCCGAAAGTAGCTTGGAACCAAATCGAAAATATGAGCCCAAAACCTGTCAATAAAACCATGCATAGTGGGACTGGGAAGTAAATGTCTATTGCCAGTCAAGTTGGAACAAAGCGCTTCGTTCGACGATCCGCCAATGGAGCCCGAGGATGGTTGCAAATTTAATATAGAAATATATTAGGAATTCATCGCGCGTTTAATTAATTATATTTTTTAGGCATCAAATAGTCTCGAGAAAACTGCATAGTCTCGAGAAATCTGCTTAGTCTTGGCGTTCAAGTATATTTATAAACGTACCAATGCAATCTGAAGAAAATGTCAACTTATTAATTGTTGACTAGGGACCTTGTAAAAAGTGTCCAATATGTTGTTTTTCGTATATTTTTTTACACAGATATTTCTCCAGGCAGCTGTTGCTTTCGAACCGATCAGTCTCGATTTCAAGAGGTGTGGGGGATGTGAGAAACGTTAAGAGAAACGAAGAATCCCGCCTATTTAACAGGGGCCATAATGAGGAGAAGGTTATTGTGGATGCCGACATTCTTAGAAGTCTGTCTTATGCATATCCGATTTACTTACTAGTTGGTTCTAATAATGACGAAGTAGAAGTATTGCTTGATTTTTCAACATCTGATTTAATTGTGTTGTCCATCGACGCCCCTACCGATAGAAACATAGGATCCTTTAACCAGTCAGATTCAACCTCATTCAAGAAAAATGAAACGTTGTACTCCGACACCGGTATCTTCAGAAGCGGTAATGGATTTTCGGGCCAGGACGACATCACAATCGGCAATGTTACCGTCAAGGGACTCGATTTTGTTGTCCAAACCGACCTCTCTCATCAGACAGGAGTTTTGGGCTTGGGACTCCCTGAATGGGAATCTACTTATGAAAATGCTTCAGATCCCCATATTTACGAGAACTTGCCTATGAAATTGAAGAGCCAGGGATTTATCAGTAAGGTCGCATACTCAGTGTATCATAATCCAGAGTCATATGACCACAAGAGGGGAACATTACTATTTGGTGCTGTGGACCACGCAAAATACTCGGGTAACTTAACTACCTTTCCCATGATCAAATTCAACTCAACAGGAGTCGTGTTTAATAATCAATGGGCATTCAATAGGCGTATTGAACAACGTCGCTTTCAGGTACTCATGCATGGAATGAAGCTTAGTGGAAATGGCACTGAAAATGAAGGCGAGATTACCACCATCTTCAACAATACGTACCCAACATTCATTTACCCTTCATATGGAAGAAGTTACTTTCCCAAACCAATTGTGGATGAAATAGCTGCAGCTCTTGGAGGCCTGACATCACCCACGGATGATTACACGTGGACTGTTCCTTGTGTGGATTATGACAACGTTGTTTTTCTATTTGATTTTGGCGGCTTCACTCTCCGTGTTCCGGTGTCCTCTCTTTTGGATGTATTTGTTGATAAATGCACCCTTGATGTCATAGAAAGTCAGGGCGACGGGAATTATATTCAGCTTGGCCAAAACGTATTGCAACATGCATACTTGGTGTATGATCTCGAGGACCGTGAGGTTTCGATAGCTCAAGTTAAGGTCAGGAATAAGAACGATATTCAGGAAATTGTTTCCCTGGTGCCGGGTGCAACCAAGGGAAGTACCCAAAGTATACCCAAAGAAATACCCAAAGTAGTACCGAAAGTAGTACCGAAAGTAGTACCCAAAGTAGTACCGAAAGTAGTACCCAAAGTACTCCCAATGGCACTACTACAGAACCTAAAGAATCACTGTTATCTTCATCCAAAACCCTGGCAAGCAGTGATGCTCCTTCCCAACGGAACTCCAGTACTTCCAGAGCGGTTTCCTTGGCCTGGTTGATCGTATCGTGCATACTAGCATCCCTAATAGTGGTTATGTAGACTTGTGGTACGATACAAGATCATATAGTACTTTCAGACTAAAATTATTTTGCATTATTATTAAGATTATCTAGTCTTTATATCCATTAACATTAATAAGATTAATTATCATCGTAGAATATTATATAACTCTCATTAATTATTCTACTCTCTTTAGTAGTACTCTAATATTTATAATCATAGATTTTTAAGTTGCAATCTATTAGTTGATCAACTCAATGTTGGAACATATGGGTCTTGAATTTTGAAAATCCTAGGCTCAGACTATTCATCGCAAGTATTTTAGAGACCAAATACTTAATGATAACATAGAAGCTCCTACTTTTATATGGCCACACTGTTAAAAATGGCTTCTCGCTATTTTTCTTCAATTATGTGGAGTTTAAGAGAGACACCGTCTAAAAAGTCTATACGGAGTTTTTTTGGGTGCAAAATTCAAAATGCAATTTGAGAACCAAAATTTACTAGTGACAATTTCAGATGACTCTTGAGGTTTTGGTTGAAATATCTGGGAGTGTGAAATTCCTATCAAATTTAAGAAAAGCGAATTCAAATGGGGTAAGAGCGGTAATTTAGTATCAGTAAAGATTTAGGGGAAATTAATCGTAAATATTAATGAATTATTAGTAGATTTTTACAGAGTTGAAGATCAAAAATTTGGAACCTCACAGTGAAGATCAAAAATTTGGACCCTAACATTACTTCCAGAGTCAAAGCGTTTTAAACCTCAGCAAATCAGATGAGATTAGTCCTGAGTTTACTATTTGCTGGATTTTGTGAATGTTAAAGCAATAAATTATTAAACGCAAATCAAATACGTGGATATCATGGATACAAATGTCCTAGCGAGAGTCCTAGCGAGTCATTGAACAAGCGATGGTAGCGAGCGAGAGAAGAGAGAGACTATTTCAGTATGCCAGCATAATTATAGCTCATAATCTGCGAGAACGTACCTTCCTAAACTCAATTTATGTACGAGTACCGGATTTCACCACCAATACATGGAAACCTTCAGTAACACTCAAATTAACCAATTCGTTCACCTCAGTATCAAATAGTTTGTCATTAGCAGAGCTTCCTGCTACAATTCTCTCGCCATTGTTAGCAATCACAAATAATTGGTTCTCCAAGTGTTTGCTGGATTTTCTGATACAACAAGAAAAGTTGTCGTCCTTGATGAAGTGAATTTCAACCTTTACAATTGGAACCTTTGATTTGAACAAGCTGGTGATCTTCTTGGTGAACTTGTCAGAGGTAGAAAGCGACGAATTGGCCGCATTTATGAAGATATTCACATTGGCGAGCGAAGGAGAAATGATTTTATGGATCAATTTTATGGAGAGCAAGTCACTAGAGCTCAACATGTCATTATGGTTGAATACAAGATTGATGGACTTGAGATCGATCAACGTCTTATGCGTAGAGTCTTCAATGTTGATCGAACTGGAATCTTTACTATCTTCGTCGGAAGAATCAGAGTGATGGTTCGAGTGTGCTGGAGGGGATAAGAACCCAGGTGAAGTTGGGGATAATTCATTGTTAGGGGTAGTAGGTTCAGTTGTGACTCTAATATTTGGAATGGGATCGGATCCTGCTTTCAAAAAGGGTTCCTTTTCATTCTTAACCAATTCGTCTCTTCCAAATTTGCCTGAACCTCTATCATTAATCAACAATAATCCAAAATGGCATTTGGTCTCTCTGTAAAGTTGTTTGTACAACGTCAAGTTTTGACTGTCTACTGACAATTGGTTTAACTTGATTCCAGTGATCAATAGGTTGGAATGATCGGTGATTTGTTCATGGATTGCAAAAATGTGATTTTTAAACGTCGACAAAACAGATTTGGTGGTACAAACCATCCCAGACATGTCACAGAAAGATTTTATTATAGACAACAAAGAAGACGAGTTGTTGTATTCAAATTGATTAGTAGCGTTGATGAACTCATTCTCATCTTCTTCACTTTCTCCATCAAATGGAGTAGACGCAGAAGCCTCCAAAAGATGTGAGGTTCTAGAAGTAAACTCTCTCAAGTGAATAGCCTTGATCTCAGTTCTTGGTTTCGTATGGTTGAAAATGTTGATGTAAGCCATTTGGTATGAAATTGTATCAATATTATTAAGCAAGAGTACCAATTTCGTGAACTTGAAGTTTTTTAATTCTTTAATCTCATACTCATTCAAGGGCTTTACGTGAGATTCGTTGGCTTCGACTTCTTGTGATTCAGTAGGTTCCAAGTTTCTTGGAGTTCCATCCCAGTTGATCTCTCCCTTGATAAATCTGTTTCTCTTTTCACGGTATTCAACCGGATAGCACCATAGAGCCAACGGTGTGGTTGCAAACGTAGTTACCAATGCCATAACAATAAACATCGAGTAAAGTCTTTGGTTTATAATTCCTGCATTAAGGCCAATTGTCAAGACTACAATCTCAACAATCCCTTTACAACTCATTAAAATTCCCACTGCTAACGATTCTCTCCACAAAAACTTGTTCAATTTGGCTCCAAACATTCCTCCAATAATCTTACCAACCATTGCTAAGCCAATAATTCCAATAGTGAATCCCCAATCCTTTCCTGTGTTGAGTAGACCAAGATTAACGGATAATCCTGTGATTGCAAAATAAATAGGAATCAACACAATGTGTACAAGATCTTCCAACTTTTCAGTAATTTTGATAACATATCCATTTTCTCTGGGGATAATAACTCCTGCCATGAATGCTCCAAAAATGGCATGTACTCCAATGATATCAGTATAGAATGCTGATATGAACACAGTAACAAGGATCATCATCATACTGACCTGGGAAGGTTCTCCAGTTGTTAAATCGTTTGTGAATTTTCTTAATAAAAACTTCATTGCAATTCTTACTGGGTAGATCAAGAACAAGAACCATCCCACTGTAAGAAGAAGAATATAAACCGTATTCACTGGTTTTGAAGAGTTGGCCAAGGTAACGGCCAATGCCAATAAAATCCATCCAGTTAAATCATTGGTGATCCCTGCGGCCAAAACAACTGTTCCAACACGATCACCAATCAAATTTAACTCAGTCAAAATTCTAACCAACACAGGGAAGGCAGTAATACACATGGCAACTGCAATAAAAACCATAAACGTTGTGAATTTGATTTGGTCTTCATCTGAATAGTGATCATACAAACTTTTGGCAATAGCACATCCTAATCCAAATGGTATGGCCATGTTGATCAATCCAACACTCAATGCGATTTTGTAGTTCTTGCGAATAAATTGAATATCAACTTCCATTCCAATGATAAATAAAAATAATATGATACCAATATTGGCAAAGAGAATAAGTCCAGATAAAGAAGACTTGGGAAAACATGTTTCTGTAAAGTTAGGGATTCGCCCCATAACAGTCGGCCCCAATATTATTCCAGCAATCACTTCAGCTATAACTTTTGGTTGTTGTATACGTTTTATGGGAATATGAATGAGATGACAGAGCATTATGATGAAAATTGCTTGGAAAAGAAAGAGGGTATAGGGAGTCGTTACCGAATACTCCAATGGATTTTTGCCCGCCACAATCCCTGCAACAGAACTTGTACTAACAGCCATAGTGGAATATAAGTAAGTAGGATGTGTGTGAATTTATGATTTAGCGTGTTTTAGAACAGATCAAAGCACTTCAGTGATTTATTAGTCAGAAACTGTAACTAGACGAGGGGGTTGTAGCTTTGTAGTACGTTGAAGGTTAGTTATGAGGTAGTTAAATAACTCAGTTAGGTAGTAGGAAAATAACTCAGTGTATGATGGTGTCTCGTTGCTCCAGTACTTCCGGTCGTGGCGAAGTAAAATATGATCCTTCGTAATAATTCTTGTAGTATAAGTCTCTACTATTATAAGTTGCTAAAAACAAGTAGCGTGATCAGTATGGACTCTCCTATGTAATAACGTGTTTCAGCAAGTATATGAATTGCTTGAGATTCTTGTAATCTGTATTCTTCCACGTATCGTAAAACCTCTCAAACTCACAGCTTAAATTTCTTAACTTCACTTGTGCAATTAGAAAAGCTGATATTTCATATATATATATTCGATATATTCTAGGTCCAGATCAACAGACTCTTCAGCGTGTGGTAGGAACTTCAATTTTACGTGTGGATTTTCGTTGAACGTTTTCTCTGCAGGCTCGGAATAAATGCGACTATCAAAGTTATAACGCCGCCGAAATCTCGGTATATATCAGTTTAGATATAGGACGTGCTAGATAAGTAATTCTAGAAGGAAATATAGAAATCTGCTATAGTATGGGTTAGAGACTTTGCCAAACTTCTTTCAAACAATTTTAATGGGTACTTATACAATAATCGGTGAGTCAATTTTAATGGTCGGCTTCATTATAACTCCTAGGGCCCGACTTCTATTCGCGGAATATTTAAAGTAGTTACAGTATCAATTTTATACAGTAATGCAGTAACCACTTGAATACCAACAATGTGTCTTGTTTGAAATACTTTGTGAATTCGTTATTTGCATAGAGTTATTTCTATTAAAGTTATTTCTATATCTTTCCCTAATTTCAATGAAGATCTAGATTCCAGAAGAAGGATCTCATTCCACTTTTCAATATAATTTGCGACATTTAAGTCGTTGAAAACGACATTAATTCGAAATTGATATGACATTTAGTAGTGTTGAAAACGACATTGATATCACATTTAGCAGTTACCTGTCCGTTCCAGCGACATATTATCAACCGGAGTCAACAAACACTATATCGATCTCATTTATCCAACTAAAATAGCACCACTGTCGACCTCCACTGAAACTCTTCAAAGTTACATTATTCAATTGTCGTAACTAACCTTTGTCTATCATTTCTGTTCTCCATTTATCTTTCGACCGATACTACGGTAGAATTAAGACACCCCAACATATAATTACCAAGAATTTTAATATATTCAGTATATTGAATACAAACAGCATCAATTGAACTATTTAATTCTTCGGTGACTTAGTTTCTTCATTATTTGCAAATCTCAATTTAACCAATCGGTCTCAAGTAATCCTGATTCAACACACTAACCGTTTGTACACAGTATCCATTTTCATCGTTTCCAAATAGCTCTCACTTAGGAAACTGTGATATTATAGCATTGACATTTGTTTCTCAGTTATTTTTGTCTCAGCTCACTTTGTATTCCCTAAATTCGTCTCTACGCAAATTGATCTCATAAAAGATAGAGAGATCAATAGCGTCCTTTGTCATTTCTTTCACTAATTCATAAAATCTTCTTGTTTTGACTTCCTTTATCCAGCCTCAACATGTCTCTTCTTACTACGCTTGGGATGTTCATTATCGATGATAATCAGTATCATTCTCTGATGAATAAAGCTCCGGAATTTGACATTATCGGAGGCGGTGCTTCATACACAATCATTGGAGCACGTATGGTGGCAGGAGCCACTCTTGGAAAGCAAATCAAAGGATTCATCGATAAAGGAAACGATTTTCCTGAAGCTGTTGAGAAGGAATTACGTTCGTGGGGTACAGGGATGATTTTTAGAGAAGATCCCACCCGACTCACCACAAGAGGAGTGAATGCTTACGATGAGTTCGATATTAGGAACTTCAAATTAGTCACTCCCCGTAAAAGAATCGAATATGAAGATATTAGTGCTAGTCATCTTTTGGAATCGAAATCTTTTCACTTTTGCTGTGCAATTGAACGCTGTGGATCAATTATTGACAAAATAAACCTGGCAACCACTTCATTACCCGTGTACATATTTGAACCTTCACCAGCAGATTGTTTGCTGGAAAGTTGGCCAGGTTTGCCGGAGGTTTTAGCGAAAGTTGACATTTTCACACCCAATTTCGATGAAGCTTGTGCACTTTTGAGCATTTCTCAAGCCGAAAAAGCTACAACAAAGGTCGAAGACGTGGCTGCAACATTTGCAAAGTATTTGAGGCTTCCAAACTCAGGGATTCTTATCAGGTGTGGAGCCAACGGATGTTATGTGCACACCATTGATAATTATAAATTTTCCGTCCCAGCGTATCATATTGATCAGGCTAAGGTTATTGATGTGACAGGTGGTGGAAATTCGTTCTGCGGAGGATTTGTAACAGGGTTCCTTTTGACGAAGGGAGACTGGATAATTGGTGCCATAATGGGCTCATTGGTTAGTGGATGTATTATAGAACGGCTAGGGATGCCAATTAAGGAAGTTGGCTGCGAAAAATGGAATGGCCAGACAATGACCCAAAGGTTAGCTGAGTTTTTATCCAGAAATCCACACCTTGTGGTGGATACGACCAAAATTGACTGGTTTCCACCAAACCCGAGCTTCAACGTTGTGACTTAGCTCTACTCACATACAACAATTCTCGCATATCTTGCCTGTTTGGGTGTCGCATATTGAATCGTGCCACTACCAATATCAAATGCGCATTTTCTTATCAGTTGACGGGTTGCCATCTCCAAGGACATCCATTTCCATCACATAGATAACAGATAGAGGTATATATAGACATGGAATGCACAGATCTAAATGTGTTAAGCTCTTCACCTAACTAATATGACAATCTCTCAAGACTCCTTTATTTTCCAAGCTAAAATCGCTGAACAAACTCCAAATGTTATCCATGGTGAAGGAATCCACATTACTGTGGAACACCAAGGTAAAACTAGTAAATTGATTGATGGTATGACAGGTGCAGCCGTAGGAGGATTAGGCTGGGGTGATCCAGAAGTACACAAGATTATCAATGAGGCCGCCAAAGTGTCTAGTTACTCGTACCCTTCTTATATTGGCAACAAACATTCTGAGGCTCTTGGAGAATATTATATCAAAAACTCTCCACCAGGAGCATTTGCAGCGGCATTATGGACAACCTCGGGGTCAGAATCGAATGAAAATGCTCTTAAACTTATTAGACAATATCATTTAGAAAGAGGAAACCCTAAAAAGTACAAGTTTATCTCTAGAAAAGTGTCTTATCACGGATTTACCATCGGAGCATTATCAATCTCATCCAATCCTCGTGGTAAAGATTTCAAACCAATTTTATTACCAGAAGAACAATGTTTGAAGATGGACGTTTGTTATCCATATAGATACAAACTTGAAGGTGAAACGATGGAACAATACGTTAACCGTTTACTTGAGAATTTGGAAAACCTTATTTTAGATAACGATCCTGAAACTATTGCAAGTGTGACTGTCGAAACCTTGCCAGGATCATCGCTTGGTACAAGTCCTCCTCCTCCAGGTTATTTACCAGGGATTCGTAAGTTGTGTAACAAGTATGATTTAGTCTTTATGTTGGACGAGGTTATGTGTGGTACCGGTAGAGCCAGTCCAAACGGAGGCTTCAACTGTTGGGAAAACTACTTAACTCCGGAGGAAGGTCCAGATATCATGACTATTGGGAAAGTGTTGGGTTCAGGATATGTTACTATTGCTGGGATTCTTGTATCGCCAAAATTCAGAGACGCGTTTGTGAAAGGGTCTGGATACATTTTTGGAAGTCACACATACTCTGGCCATGCCTTCAACTGTGCAGTGGCCTTGAAGATCCAAGAGAGAATAAACGAATTGAGCTTACATCAGAATATCTTTGAGAAGGGTAATTCGATGGGTAAGAAATTGCAACTTGAATTGGCTGATTCGGAGACTGTTGGTGATGTTAGAGGGATTGGTGGATTCTGGTCCATTGAGTTTGTCAAGAACAAGCAAACTAAAGAGTCTTTCGATTTGAAGTTAGATATTTGTCATAGATTCCAAGATGTTTGCTTTGATTTGGGACTTACTGTCATGGGAAACCAGGGATGTGACCATGGTGTGGGAGATCATGTTTCTTTGGCACCACACTTTATTATCACTGATGAGGATGTCTCTAATATTGTTGCTATCGTGAGCAAAGCTGTGAAAACCATGGAAGCAGAGTTGAAGGAAGAAGGATTGTTGTAGAGAATATTATCACATTAAGGGAACATGAATTTCTAAGATGCTTTTTATCTATATAACCCTAGGAATCTGAAGGTAAAGGAGTTTTTAAGAAACTGAATTATCAATAACAATTATGAGTTTTTAGAATTATAACGTAGAATCAGTTAGTATTATTTAAGACCTCGGTATGGATGGGTGCAAAAGAATATTAGCTAGCTCGTAGAGATTAAAAAAACCACAACATAGACGATTTTAATGAAGGATTGGGTAGTGTGTTACATACAATTACTGGTATGAACTTGAGCTATAATTAAGTTAGAGTTTATTGAATCTGTGGCCTCTTCTAAGTATATCAATAAAGCCCATAGTCGCACATTTGATGCCACAACTAAGTGGCCCTTCCATTGGCACTATTTTTGGATACCGAAAAGCTATAGTGAAAACACTAACCCCAATGAACATTTCTCTGCTATCTTCTATGAATTAATTATGGTTCTTTTCATATCGCTGGCTCAATTAGTTCTTTTGTTCCGTTGTTTTGTTGATCTTACAATAACTTCATGAATACGTAATGAAAAAGATCAATTTCAATTCCAGATCACTCTAGTAGTCATCCAAAACGTACTGGAATTACCACAGAATTGCTGCCACTAATAATTCCTCAGCTAAGTCAGTAACTGTACAACTCCAAAGCCCACACGTCTATATACAAAACAGAACGCGTCAAATTTTTCCGTAACCAGAAATCAAAAAGTGGTCGCACCAAAATTGAGAAAAGCGGTCGGCTAGATAATTTCTAATATCCAGACCACACTTCTACTCAGGTTGGTTTATATGAAACGTTTCAATTGTCATGTCTACTGAACCCAGGGTATTTCGAGCTACATATTCTAGTGTAAGTATTGGATTTTTGTGGAAGAAATTTGGAATGTTGCTCCTTGAGGGATGAGAGAGTTGGGCGGCAACCAGGAGACCAACTTGCTAAGCAGCTTGCGCGTCATTAGAAACGTGAGCTTCCCTTGCTTAGAGACAAGAGCTCGTCTGTATCTACTTGATGTAAATATTCCGAGCATATCGAGCACTTCTTAGCAGTTCTTGAAAAAGGAGGCTTGTTGCCATCCAATCGTGAACGCTAGTATTTTTAACAAGCTTCATATGACATACATGGAACCCCTCCGATCGCTCCAATATTAAGTACCTGCCAACCAATAGAACGCGTCTTACTAACTTTACAGACCGAGGTGTATGAGTCTAACCTTGAAGAATACTCCATCATGAGGAGATGTAAGGATGACTGGGTGAACGCTACACAGATTCTTAAATGCTGTAACTTTGCCAAAGCCAAACGTACGAAGATTTTGGAAAAAGGTGTACAACAAGGGTTACACGAAAAGATTCAAGGTGGGTTTGGAAGATTCCAAGGAACTTGGATTCCGTTACCGGACGCTCAGCGGTTGGCCGAAAGTTTCGGTGTTACAGCAGAAATGGCGCCAGTACTTTACATCGACGTAAAGGATCCTTCCCAGATCCCACCCAGGGTTGCAAGCAGTCTGACGCCAGTAAAAAGAAAGTACACAAAGAAGGTAAAGAAGCCAGAGGAAACGCCAACGAAGAAACAAAGAACAACAAAGAAAGCTTCTCAACCTGGCCCTGATAACTCCCAAGATCTCACACATATGAATTCGTTTACTTCAGTCACACGGCAAGACTCCTATATGTCCTCACAAGGATCTATAGGAGGACAGCCTGGATCGCAAGGTCAGTCACAACAGCCAACGCCACAACAATTGTATCAACTTCAACAACAGCAGATCCAACAACATCAAGTTCCTCCTCATCAAATGCCACCGACATTCTCACACGCTGAGTTCATACCATCTAATGGTAATATCGGACACCCACATCCTCAGCATCTTCAAACAGGACCTAATGATTTCCAAAACTATCAAGTACAACTCCAAAGACTTCAATTGCAACAACAACAGCAACAACAGCAGCAGCAACAATTACAACAATTACAACTACAAGACTCACAAGAACAGAAATACTACCAGCAATTTACGCCAAACGGTTCTCAAATTTTAGGACAACCTCAAATCATCGGAAACTTCCAACAAAACCCTCCTAAAACATCCCTTTCGCAATCAACAAATGAAACAAACTGGTCACTAGATGATAACTCCAGACCAATTGCTAAAGACAGTGATTCTTCTGTATCTTCAATTGACGAGTCCTCACAATCAATTAAAAGCAGAATGGCAGTTCCAACCGAAAGTAACGAGGACGACACCTATGCCTCAAAGTTGCTTAAATTCTTTAGCGAGGACAATGGCGAAATTCCATACTTTATTCATAACCCCCCTTACGACTTTAATATCAACGAACCAATTGATGATGAAGGTCATACCCCCTTGCATTGGTCAGCGTCGATTGGAAACTACCACATGATCCATATATTGCTTAGCAAAGGGGCAAGTCCCTTGGTGGTTAATAACTTTGGTTTGAACCCGTTATCGAAACTAGTATCCTTCAATAACTGTTTTGAACTCCAAAACTTCCCCAAGGTTTTGGATGACTTGGAATTGTGTTTAATAAATACTGATATAAACGGCAGAACTCCGTTGCATTATCTTTGTCAGTTCTCGAAAATGAAATCAAAGCATGACAGCTTGCGTTACTATCTCAACCACATTTTGAATAAGTTGTCATCTCTCTCAAGTCAAAATCCTAGTAAACAAATAGATTTGTTAAAGAATGTTATTGATCATCAAGACGTGAATGGAGACACCTGTTTGCATTTAGCAGCAAGATCTGGAAGTAGCAAAATTGCTCGGTTTGTCTTAGATCATGGTGCTAGAGATGATCTTGAAAATATTCATAAGGAAACTGCCAAATCTTTAATGAAACAACTTGAAATATTACCGGATTATAGCGAATCTAGCACAATGCAAAGACTTCAGCCCTCGCAGATGTCTTATCAAGGAAACCAAACTAATCAAACTCAACTGAGTAACTTGCTCCCTCCTCCCCAAGCTCCTAAATCACATATTCAGCAAGATCCAAGACCACACTCTCAACAATCACATTCTATCACAACACAATATAATGATATGATTCCACCACATGTGGATCCTCAGTATCAAATTTTGGCCACTCCTGTACAACCACATTATTCAAATGGTGTCGAAACTCCAGATACTCAGCGCACTACCATTCAAATAGACGAGGCCGATGAAGATGATCTGTTGAATTCGACAAGAATTGATAAATCCCAGTTGGAAACACTTATCAAAATTGAGGACAACAAGGAGAATATCTTTATTGAAAACTTTGGACTCAAAGGATACGACTCAATGTCCACACCTATTCAAAAGCATCAAAATATGAACAACAATCCGTCTAGCCAAATACCGTACCCTTCACAAACACATCAACCGTTGGCTGTCATCTCCGAAAGAACAGTCGAAAGTACTCCAATTCACGATAAACGCTTATACGAACAATCTATTCATCAAACACACCGACCAAACCCTCCACAGCTAGATGACGAAGGAAATATTATTAAAAAACCTGACTCAACACACTCTTCAAAACTTCTGATGACAGACTTATCCTCAATGGTTAGTGGCATGATAAACTCTTTATCTGACACTTATTCGCAAGAAGTACTCCAGTTAGAGAAAGATCAAAAGAAACTTACCACTCAACTAAAGGATAAGCAGGTTTCTAATCAATCTTTACTCTCTAACTTTATGAAATTACTAGCAAGATCGGGTATTGAAAACGTAAGTGATGTCACTCAAGGAAAGGCATTAGTTGTGAACGAAATCAACTCACTTGACAATGACGTGAAAGAAAAAGAGCAAACCTTATCTATCATACTCAAGAAGAACCAAATCTCTCAACTTTCAGCTCTTATACAATCAAACGAACTCCAACAAATCGATCAATCTAAAAGTGTTGTTACTGATGACGACTTAATGAACGAGGAACAGTTCAACTATGCAGTAGAACTCACTCAGTTGCAATATAAGCGAGACGAGTTGATGAACAAAGTCACCCATAGTATGAAGAACTTTGGTATTGATTCAAAGATGTATAAATATAGAAAATTGATCAGTTTGAGTTGTGGCTTGAAGGTTGAAGAAATTGATAGTTTGATCGATGGGATTGAAGAATCGTTGGTCGAAGCACTGGACATGGCTTGAGCTCTGGAAGCCATGATAGAAGAGATGCAAGAGACCTGGAGGAGAAACAAGAGATCTGGATCAAATAATGCATGAAATGAGAGTGGACTAGAAACGGACTAGGAACACAACCAATTAAGAGCACTATCGTTTGTTTTTGACATTGATGTCTGATTTGTGTGATTTTATTATCTTTAATTGTTACACCATGAGTTCTAATTTAACGTGGATATAAACTATATTTCGATTTACTCAAGGAGGATCATGCAAAGATAGATTTCTAGGAACAGCTATATATTCCTGGTGATAAGATTCAGGTATTATCCGAGGTGGATATCTTAGTCAAGATTTTAGACTCGGAAGACCCACCCTCTGGAAGACACTCAACTTTATCAAATGAGTTAACATATTTTGGGAAAGTGTAAATTAACTTTATTAATGGACGTATATTCTTGTACAGATTTGTAGCGTGAGTCTAGTAGGAACAAGACTAGTAGAAAGAAGACTAGTTGGAGGGTGAGACTAATAGGAGCGTGAGACTAGTAGACGGTTCATGGAGTTAATGGGCTGGAACTTTTCTAAACCATACAGCCCCTAATCAATTCTCTCGTGTGACCAGACGTTCTCTCTAATAGTTACCAGACTATGTAGTCTGTGCCTTAATATATACCTATCTAATACATTCGCCCACTTAGTTCTCTGAAATATGTCGCGACACTACTTATGTTTTTCGCGACACACATTTCTCACATTTCTCAGTACAAATTCTACTACATCAACACTCCATATCAACACTACACAACAACCAACATGGTCAAAAGTACATACAAAATACAGAAATTAACCCCAAAAGGACCTCACCAATCCATACCATCCACCAAGTATGAAGACACACCAGCCTCGTTAAAAAACTTTCCCTCCTCCGTCGTAAACGGCATAACTGCCGAAGGAGGACTCTTCTCGCTAACCTTCAAATCCATCAGTTGCGCTAAGTTAGTAGAAAACTTGGATTTGATGAGAGAAGCTTTGATATACAAGGAATCTGAAGATATTATAATACGTGACGACGAGTTCGATGCCACGGCCAAGTTGCAAGAGTTGCGTACTCAGGGCAACAACGATGACGATATCACAACTTCTGTTGATCAGAGACTGATTGCAGATCTTCAAACCCAACTACAAAACGTGCTCCAAAACAAATCCGATATTTCATCTATCGGTGAAAATATCAAGTCTCTCTATAGTATGAAGAATCCCAACAAGATTCTTGGATTCAACCAAGATCAGTATTCGTTGGTGGAGGGAGTAGAGATTCCAAATCATAAGGTAGAGACCTTTGAGCAGGTGAGAAATATAGATATGAAGGCGTATGAAAGAGTGAGTGAGTGAATGAGTGAATGAGTGAATGAGTGAATGAGCATAGCGAATGAACGAATATACAATCAGACACTTCTTTAGATGTGGTGCTGATAATGTCAGATCAGAAAATTCTTTAGAGCTCATGCTGAGAAAATGTCCGATTGCACTATTCTTACAGAAAACTTACTTATAACTATCAGACAATAATATGGAACTCGTGCTGATAACGCAAATTGTTTGTGCGGCGCTCTGTCTTGTTTCTACTCTCCAGAATCCTGAACCACTGAGTCTATTTAGTATACTGAGCTTAGCGTACTAATTGAAACTGTAATAATTCATCAAGTCTCTCTAAATCTGCTTTTAGTTCACATATACTTTGCAATCTTACTAGTTTTCTCTCATTAAATATTTCCAAATATCATTATCACTAAATCTCATTAAAAAGAATACGGAAAGTACCGAAGTATTAAAAAATTCACAATTGATTCATTAAATCTCATTAGTCTTCTTTATAAGTCACTTATGTTCACTGAGAGAGCACTAATCTCCACTTATACTACTTTTAGCTCCACTAAATATCACTAATTCTGAATTCCGCGATCAATAAATCAAAGCTCTTAAAATATGTAATCTACACTTCATGCTGAACATTGTGGGTAATTACAATTTAATATCACCGGAAATTTGTATATGATTCTCAGGAGCTATGCCAGGTTAGTCTAGTTGCTAACTCAGTTGATACAAGCAAGTTTGGTCAATATGCCACTAGCTGAATCAACTGAAGTTCGTGTACTGCATATAGCGAATAAATATATATATATCAATCTGAGACCTATTAAATTGGATAATTTGCAGCTTTTTGAGAACTAAGAACGAAGAGAACAGTTAATTGGTTCATATAGATTTAGGAAATCACTAAGTAGATATACATATGCTGATTAGAAGCTTATGGAAGCCACTAAGTTGATCTCCAGAAGTTTAAAAGAGGCTGAACGTCATTAATCTCCAAAAGCTGAGCGAAGTCCCTAAATTGATCTCCAGAAGCTGAGCGAAGTCACTACTATGATCTCCAGAAGCTGAGCGAAGTCACTACTATGATCTCCAAAAGCGGAACGTCACTAAGTCGCTACGCTCCTTAGCGACTCTCACTATAATCCACCTATAACAACCCCCTTTATAGTAAGATAATCATCAACCCCGTACTTTGAACCTTCTCTTCCAAATCCAGATTCTCCAACACCTCCAAAAGGCATTGCTGCCTCCGATATCAAACCCGTATTCACTCCCAACATCCCCAAATGTAATTCCTCCGATACTCTGAAGACCCTGGAAATATCCTTAGAGAATAAGTAGCCAGCTAACCCGACCTCGGTATTATTCGCGGCTCGAATTACCTCTTCCTCTGTACTGAACTTGATCAATGGAGCTATAGGACCGAAGGTTTCCTCGTGAGTGATCGCCATATCACTGGTGACATTTCCTAGAATCGTGAGTTCATGAAAGTTCTCTCCAATATCAGTACGTTGCTTCCCTCCAAGTAAGACTTTTGCACCTTTAGATAACGCATCTTTGATATGGGATCTTACCTTGCCCATGGATCTCTCGTGTATCACAGGGCCATGGGTCACACCCTCAGCCAAACCGTTCCCTAACACTGTAGTTTCCTTGACTTTCTTAGTGAACTTCTCTGCAAATTCGTCATACACTTTCTCGTGGATATAGAGTCTATTTGCACACACACAAGTTTGGCCACTGGATCTGAATTTCGATGAAATTGCTCCTTCTACTGCTTTGTCAATATCTGCATCCTCGAACACTATAAATGGAGCATTTCCGCCTAATTCAAATGATAATTTCTTCAATGTGCTCGAAGATTGTTTCATTAATATCTTTCCGACATTAGTAGACCCAGTAAACGAGATCTTCAGCACTAGAGGATGTTCACAGACTAAGGACCCGGCAGCAGCAGTGTTTTCTGAAGGAAGAACGTTGATAGAACCTGGAGGAAATCCCGCCAATTCCGCCAAATGTGCCATCAGAAGCGCCGACAATGGAGTTTCCGAAGCAGGTTTGATAACGGTAGTACATCCAGCAGCCGTGGCTGCCGCCAACTTCCTCGCAATCATGGCAGAGGGAAAGTTCCATGGAGTCAAGATCCCACACACCCCAATTGGCTGTTTGATAGTCAAAATCCGACTTCCTGGGTAGGATGATGGGATTATATCTCCATATACTCTAGGAGCTTCTTCGGCAAACCACTGGAAGAAGGATGCCGAGTACTTAATTTCGCCTAGCGCATCTGCGTACGGTTTCCCGTTCTCAAGAACAATCAATTTGGCTAAATCTTCCTTGTTGTCAAGGAGTAATTTGTGGAGGTTGGATAGAATCTCGCTTCTGAACCGGCCCGTAGTCTTCTTGAACGTCTGGAATGAGGTGTGGGCATGGCCAATTGAAGAATTGAAGTCATCCAACGACATTCCTGACACTTGTGCTATTTCAGAGCCATTATTTGGAGCTAGTGCCGGATTCCTCACGCTAAATGTAGCACCCTCACTTCCTGGAACCCATTTTCCATTGATATATCCATTGGTTCGAATCAAATCGGGATTTTTAAAGCTGGCGAGAACCTTCTGCGACGAATCAATTGTAGAGTATCTCTTGGTAAGGATTAGCGACCTTGAGTACGATTTTGAGTACGACATTGCTGTAAGAAGAGAGATATATAAAATGCAAATTGTAGTCGAGCGGAATATATTTCTTATTCTGGATTATGCGCATTGGAGCTACAAAGGAGCGTAGCGACTTAGTGACCATTTCAAGTTCTAACAAAGAACTTAGACGAGTTACTAAAGAGCTTAGAGACTTATTGACGATCTCTCAAGCTCTAATGAGCTTCTGGTGGCCAGACTAACTATAGATAGTATATAGTTACAAGTAAATAAGATGTAAGAGACACAAGAAAACGTATTATATTGAGATCATGATAAGTTGAGAATCTGAACAAGTTTAAAGATATGAACCATCAATATTGAAGAAGAATCACCAATATTAAGAAAGACTCGTCAAATTAAAGAAATATTCATCAAATTGAACTAAAATTAAGATAACATTAACTCATAAACCCTGGATAACCTTGATTTGATATACAAGTTCTCATAATATGCGTATTTGACACATAACTGGTTGATAAATTATCTTTAGGATATTTATTTCGTAGAAAACAGCTAATCTTGATGAATATTGAATCGATTCATTGCTGTCTGTTACTTCACTTTGGAGCTAAATCTTTTTGGTCCTCAATCTTCTTCACTACGGTTGAAATTGTCAGTCACTAAATATACAGTAGTGATCCAGCTAGTATGAGTTAACTTGATGAAGAGTCAGCGTTTTTGATGTTTTGATGTATTGATGTTCCTTTTCTTCTTTATAGTCAGTATCTAATGATCTTTTCGTCTGTTTAATAAGAAGAAAGGCTATCTCTTCTTGTAGTCAAATTATTTTCTCTGACTTCATTACAGCTGTTCTTCTTTAACTTCTACTGGTGGTGATGGGTTCATAAGTTTCGTCTTGCGTTTTTCAATCTTTCTGCCAGGATTCAATGCAAAAAAGCACTTTCTATCAATTTCCTTACTTTCCTCAAGAGTGGCCTGGGGCAATTGTTTGGCGATTTTGATACATTTACGTATAGTTCTTACCATGGTTTCATATTGTTCACGTTGTATGGCGTATTCGGATTTTGGTTCTGGTTTCTCGTCCTGTAGACTATCATCTTCCTCTAATTTCACCTTCTCCACCTTCACTTTCACTTCTTCCTTTATTGTGTCCATTTTTTCGTGATTATCATGGAGAAACTTCCTCTTTAAATATTTGTCGGTAATTCTCTTGTCTATATCATACATTGCAGCCAACGCGACCTGAGGAGGAGAGAAGAGAAACATGATATCACTCAACAACGCATGGTCATTGAGCCATTTCTTCGCTTTATCGTAGACCGAGCCCAATGTATCAACCGTAACATCATACATCAAAGGTGAAGGATGCAATAAAACAGCTTGATAATCGAGAAAGAATCCATAGAGAGGACGGAACGGATGGTGTACCAACAACGTAAACTTCAAACTTTGTAGCACATTAAACTCTAGATCCAAAATATCTTTAGGCGTAGTATTTTTCAACACTTTCACAAACGATTCTATGGATATGAAGTAGTTTTCAGACTTTGCTGCTAGGAAAATACACGTGTATAACACGTTTTTAGGATGATACTCCATGACAGAATTCATGAGATAAAACTTCTTGAAGAAGGAGATCGCTGACGCCTTGACTTGAGTGGGCATCTTGAAAAAGTTGGAAATTTTGATCACATTCTGACTATAGAAGTTGAGATACTTGGTCTCCTCTTCACAGCTAACATAGTCGAGCAACGATTCTGCACAAAGTTCCAGGGGATATTTCTCAAACACTTCCGGTGACTTTTGTTTAGAAGACTCTAATGCATGGTTAAATAGCTGCTCACTCTTGTCCCGTCCATGTTGGTTTGTTTTCTGTCTTAACTCTTGGAGCGATTCTGCTGTGAACGACCAGAATTCGTATTGACTTGATCGGCGGTATAAGTCGTCGTTACTAATAGCTTGTTTCTTTCGTATAGGTTCCTCCTCGGCAACCTCTTTTTTTATCTCTTGAGCAGGCGCCATTATGTCGTAGTTCGATGATAAGGAAGATTAGTATGATGAGTTTGTTCTAGTATATTTGTGGACTGCATATAATTAAATGGTTGCAAGAATGAGAAAGAGGTATAGTGGGAGAACTACTAGAGAGAGAGAGAGAGAGAGCATGATTCAGGGGCTATTCAGGGAGTGAGAGGCATTTGTGGGGGTTTTATAAGCTTTATTAACAATTGTGGCGTTAGCTCATCAACATTACTCTCATTAATAGAGCTTCACTATATAACTTTTACTACAGTACTCTCTAGACATTTGTACTAATAGATATCTCTATACTTTTCTAAAATTCTACATCTCTGGTATAACCAGAGAGTTGGTCTAGAGTTCAAATCTAGATCGCCACGAATTATCTTAAATATATTAGAAGTGGTTTATTTAGGAGGTGGAGAGAATTGATATCGAAATATTTGGTAGTGAATTAATATTCGGTGGTATAAAATATGAATCTTTAGGAGTTACTATATTCCGGTAATTATTGTCCAATATTCTAGTCAATATTGGAGTGTAAATATCTGGTGTTCTTAATTATCTGTTTTCGGGTATTCTTGTATTATGGTATTCTGTATTCTGATTTTTGGTTTTTGGTTTCTGGTTTCTGGTTTCTGGTTTCTGGTTTCTGGTTTCTGGTTTCTGGTTTCTGGTTTCTGGTTTCTGGTTTCTGGTTTCTGGTTTCTGGTTCCTGGTCAATTATCTTACTACCATCATCTCATATTTCGGCCAAAATCTAAACTGGTAGTCCGGTACCATATAGAATGCAAACTCAAGAAATAAATGCGTCAGAGTATCGTGGATGAAGCTCACAAATCAAGCTCACCGGCTGCTTCTTCATCATCACTTGATAAACTTCCTACGTCACTGAGTTCGTCATCTTCATCTTCACTATAATTCTTCTCGTCATCTTCTTCTGTATCGATGGTAATGTTCTTTGCATATTGTTGTACATACCGTTTTACAGTGTCATTGTACTTTGATTCATCCTTGGTCATCAAATTTGAAGCCTCGGTGTTCAAAGGATCACTAGGGTTTGCGTATCTTAACAAGTGTGGTAAGAAGTTCTCAAAAATATTTAGCAAGCCAAACATCGGGGACCAAGTTTGGTTGATTACATCCAAACAGACGGATCCGGAGGTCTCGTCGATATTTGGATGGTAAATCTTATTTATGAACCCAATAGAGGGAGACTTTATCGGATACTGGTCGGGCAACTCTACTCTAATCTTCCAAGTTCCTCCCGTGTATGCGGTGTCAGTGGGTCCACGGAAAAGGACAAAGAATTCTTGCATCGAGTTGTCAATTAAGGTAACGTCATGGCCACTCATCATGAGTTCCATGACATCCTTCTCCATTCGTCTTTTGGGCGAACTCATTGGTGTGGAGTCTAAGTCGTATGGAGTGGCGATGTGGGGGAAATTGGGATATCTCTCTCTGGTTGGTGATAACTCGCTCTGGTGGGCTCCTGTCTATTTGTTGAGCTAAAGGGGTCTGAGTCGTGTTTGTCTAGTAGAATCCTGTTGGGTTCTTCAGTATCTTCTAACCTGGTGATTCAAAATTTCTTAAAAGTGAACTCCCTTAGGCTCTTTAAAGACATGATCCGCAACGGAATGAGTTTTGTGTAATTTTTAATGGTCACGTTACTGCTATCTAGAAAATAAACAGGAAGCTGGAATGCGGGACTAAGCGAGCCTGGCAAATAGAAATAATTGCGGGCTGTCTCTAAGGCTAATTGTTCTACAGCTAGTCTTGAAGGATAGTTTCTAAGACATTCATTATATTTAAGAAAATGTCAAGCATTCTGGTGATAATAGAGAATAATCCGACATCGGACTACATTAATTGACAATGGACAGGAATGCATTGAGAATTGGTAAGAAAAGATGTTTGAGATTTGTCAGGAATGGATTCAGCGACGTCATCGTCGTAACAAAGCAGATTCTAAGGACTCCCACCTCAGACCGCAATTAATGGTACGCTAATCGCATACTCAAGTCTCGTGAGGTTTGAGACGACATTATACCCAAACAAGCCAATGTCGTGACGACATAACTCCGGTCCCACCACCACCACCACCACCACAACTCATCACTCATCACTCAGCTCCATAACCGCCCATACGGGGCTTCGCCGACTTCTTCGTGATCTCAATAGTCATTTTGCAGGTGTACAATGTCTTGTTTCCCTCCAAGAACGAAGCAGAGGCAGGATGTTTCCCTCGAACAATTATTCCACCTGGTAAGTTAGTGGGGGCAAACGTCTTGAAATGGACGGGGTTATCGTCGTCATTAACAGGAGCCTCAGCGGCGATTAACTCCCGGCGAGAGTTGACTGCAATTCCAAGCCTCCTCACTTCATGCACGTAGGTGAGTTCCTGTAACGGTCTCTTCTTGACCTTGTACCCTATAGAGAGCCTATAAGTGCAATATTCTGGCAAGTGGAAGTGGAGGCGTTGTGGAGGATCTTCCATATCCTTGGTGTAATGTAAGCGTTTGTCTGAGCCATCAACATCGATGGTCATCGAGACGAGGTCAAGGAACTCGCTCTCGTACTCTTCAATAAGCTCTTGTCTGGTTTTAAGTCGCGACATTTTGGTGATAATTCAATGAATCGGTGAATATATTACCGTGAATTGGCGACGAATTTCGCCATACATATACTCGCTGACATACGTTGAGTAGTCAGGATTGCTTTACAGCTTTGTGCATGTGAAGTATGTCTATTTATATTTACGACAGTGATGAGCATTAAATCATGAAATATCACAGGCAAAATTTATAAAGTTGGAGAGAGTTGCAGCAGGCAAGACCGTTGATTTAGACTACGGTGACATCTAACTAGATACAGGAACTGTCGATGAGTTTTAGCTTTTAACATACTCGTAATGTTCGTGGTATACCAATTGTTATGTATTGTTGGTGAATTGACGTTAATTCTGTTCCAACAATAATGGGAGATATGATCAGAATAATTGGTGAATCTTGCTCAGATACGCGGCCATTGGTGAGTCTGGGTGGACTGATGTTCCGCTGGTTTCCGCCGTTTCTTTTATGAATACTCCGCTTATTTGTCTGTTGAGCAAATTTCTGTTGAGTACTCGAGAAGGGTCATTTCAAGCAGCGTCAGGGGATGCTAAAATCGCAATTGTAGTTCTTTCCCAATCTTGAAGGTTGGGGGATTGTCGTAGTTTCGCCACTATTCATGTGATATTGGAGTTGTAGCTTGTTTATGTCGATTGGTTTTGACGCGACACATTTCAGTAGTTTTTTGTGGTTGATAATCGATCTGTGTCGTAACTGTCTGAATCGTTAATTGTCTGAATCGTTAACTGTCTGAATCGATGATTGTCTGAATCGCAACAGTCTGAATCAATAATTGTCTGAATCAATAATTGTCTGAATCAATAATTGTATGAATCAATAATTGTATGAATCAATAATTTTCAGAACCATTAATTATCATCAACAATCTCCCATCGTTGAAGACTAGAGGCAGGATCTCAATATATGTTTGATGCATTTGAATGTCTGATCTTAAATCTTGCATTCTTGAATATCATTGAAGGCTAAAAACACCATTTGGACCACATTACTTGTAGAATATCCTTTTAATTCCGTAATGTTGCCAATGTAGTCTTGTTGATATCAAATATCTCACCTCAGAACCTGACGATAATGTAAATCCAAAGGTATTCCTGACAAAGTAGTTCTTTCTGTGTTGTATTCGCTTCGATTCAGAAGGTGAATATTGCATTCTTTTTGTATTGATTCGAGTCTTTAAAATTATTAGATAAAGCTGGTGTACGCTTAAGTCTTTATAATTAAATTTTAACTTATTTGTGACTTTGTTCTTTATGTTCACACAATCAACACCGATTCGTAGCTCTTGCACATTTTTCTTTATCTTTATCTTTATCTTCTACACAACTTGTCCAAATGAGCCCTTCTTGATCTCCTCCTTCAATGTCATGATAATATCCTTCTTTGCATCGTCTAATGATGAAATATCCTCGTCTCCAAGACCAGCAACCTCACGCAACAAATTGGCGTGGTCAATAGTAACCTCGGTGAATGGAATCTGTTTCTTGTTCAAAGTCAACTCTACAAGATCTCTATTGCTTGTATTTGTCAATAAAGTCAACTCCACTAATGCATGTGCTAACTGGGGGAAACTATCAAACAATAATTTGGTGAGTCTAGGATTCTCCACAGTCATGGATTTGGCATCTTTCAACACTTGCAACGCGTTGTTGGCATCAATACTACTCACCACCGTAGATATGGTCTGGTTCGGCAGCTGGTTGGTATTTATTTGTACCCCCAATGGAAGCATAGGTAATTTCTCGACGTTATTACTGGCGCTGGCAGCTTCACTGGTGAATGTGCATCTCAAGAACCTTCCGTTAGGAAGTGTCATATAATCCAAGTTACGAACCGCCGACGCCGCTGTCTCTGCATCCTTAAATTTCACTATAGCATTCCCCTTGGATTTCCCTGTCATCTCATCAAACATTAATTTCAACAGCTCCACTGGACCCACAGATTTTGCGATTTCCAACACTTGTTGTTCAGTGTAGTCGAACGGGAACTTCCCTATATTTACAGTAGTACTATTCATGATATTAGATTGTGTGTGAGTGTAATAGTAAGAAGTATGAGAATTAGTGTTTGAAACGGTTTAAATTCGATTTTGAGAACCAACGTGAAAATTGTTGCGGTCCTGATGTTGTAGAGTTAAGGGAACTATGGGGAAGCTAATGGGGTGCTAAGGAGCGTAGAAACACAATGTCTTAATGACTGTAGAGGTAGATGTCATTTAGTGGCTATTCTAAACCGCTAATTACTGACTTAGGTCACTACAAGCCGAGAATGTCGCTAAGTCGCTACGCTCCTTAGCGACTACTCATTCGCACTTACAAATTTTTCATCTTCAACTATCAAACCCTCTAACCATGGACACCAAAGAAATCAAATCCACCGTGTCCAACCTTGAAAAGGCTCTGGACGATGTCACCATCTTGAAGTTACTCAATATTTTAAAAGAAGGTGTTCGTCCCAGTGAAAAACTCTTGCGAGAGACCAAGGTCGGTGTTGCCGTCAATAAGTTCAGAACCAACAACAATGGAGAGATCAATAGTTTAGTGAAGGAAATGATCAGTAAGTGGAGAGATGCCGTACAACACGAAAAGAATTCCAAAAAGAAGGCCCCGGCAGTGGTGCCTCCTCCTAGTGTTCCTAAGACCACCTCCAACGGAAACGGAGCCAGCGAAGCCAACAAACCAACACATCCTCGTAATCCCAAGATTGACGGCGTCATCATCAACATGTACGACAACTCCACGAGAAACGCCAGTGTCAGCGCATTGTACACCGCGTTGGCCATCGAACGTAACGACAAGTCGTCCCACATCCTCACCATCGCTACCGAGATCGAAAGCGAAGTGTTCAAGAGCGAATACCTGGCAGTCAACGACAACTATAGAAACAAACTCAGAACATTCACCATGAACCTCAGAAACAAGAAGAATCCAGACCTCAGGGGAAGAATCTTATCAGGAAGCATTCTGCCCTCCGTCTTCACCAAGATGTCTCCGAATGAAATGGCACCCGAGGCTTTGAAAAAGGAGATTGAAAAGTTGAATAAACAAAACTTGTTTGATGCTCAAGGTGCCACGGAGAAGAGAGCTGTCACCGATAGATTCACTTGTGGGAAGTGTAAGCACAAAAAGGTGAGTTACTATCAAATGCAAACAAGATCTGCTGATGAACCGTTGACTACTTTTTGTACGTGTGAAAACTGTGGTAATAGATGGAAGTTTTCATAGATCATTAAGCTCATTACTAAGGAGCGTAGCGACTTAGTAATGAGAGAGTCAAGTGATGAAAGAGTCATTAAACTCGTCATTATGGAGCGTAGTGACTTGGTTATGAGAGAGGGTATTAAGCTCGTCCTTGAGTTCGTTATAAGTTCCTTATTAAAACATCATCTGGGAGAAGCCACTGAGCTCCAGCTCATCATTAAGTTCCTTGGTCTGGCCTCTTTGGAGACTATTAGATCCCCAATTTCCGCAGATTGGGAGCTTATTTGTTGAAGTTCCTAGAGATGAAATGTTCTGATTTAATATCTGATCTGATTCAAATATGTGCAGATCAGCTTAATGACCTACGGTTAAACATTTATGCAGACTCTTCGGTTCTTGAACTCTCTGCACTGACTCTTTAACAATGACTATGTCTCTTATACTGACTCTGTCTCTTATACTGACTCTGTCCTACGCTTCGCTCTCTGTATATTATCGATATTCTCTTTCTGTAAAATAAGTATATCCTTCTTTAGATCGCTATATCACTGAGGCGTGGTGGCTAATGATCACCAAACCCACTAGACTCGACACCAAGCCGCTACATCCTGTTATATGTATTATTTATAAGTATGCATTAATTTACAGTCTATGAGCTTTTATATTTTATGAAGAACCACACTAGGGAAAATAGTAGATTAAAATCTCTAGAATCACTCCAAAATCTCTAGAATCTCTAGAATCTCACGAAGCCACGAAGTCACCAAGTCTACGCTCTAATAACTCCCCTTAACCTGTCCTTAAAATTGGACATTCTTTGTCAAGAAAGAAATCAAATCAACCTTGGTAACAATTTGAACTGGCTTGTATTCATCATCGGTGATGATGGCGTTGGAGTTGGTTTCGAAAAACTTGTTCAACAAACTCAACTTGGTGTTCAAAGTGATTGGTTCGTAAGATCTCTTGGTGAATCCAGATTTCTTGGAAATAGTGAAGGATTTTTCAAAATCAGCCAATCTTCTAAAGTCAATAACAATAGACGAGATGGAGTTGGTCAATTGAATCTTCTTGGTGGATAAGGACTTGAGAATCTTGGATAAGGTGATGATTCCGACCAACTTTCCGGAGTTGCTCAAGACTGGCAACTGGTCGAAACCGTTGGAGTGTAAAAGGTTGAAGGTCTTGTCAACAGTGTCGGATAAAGTGACAGTCACCACAGGAGCCTTACCGGCAACCAATTCGGCGATGGTGGTGTTTTCCAAGAAGTCGTCAGACTTGGTAGATTCATCGTTTTCTTCGACTTTGAAACCGTTGGTCTTCATCCATTCGTCGTCGGCGAACTTGGACAAGTAAGATCTGATGGAATCTGGGAAAACTACAACGACAACATCATCTTCGGTCAAATCCTTAGCAACTTCCAAAGCTGCTTGTAAGGCACTACCTGAAGAACCACCAACCAAAATCCCTTCTTCTCTAATAATTCTTCTGGCCAACTTGAACGATTCCGAATCGTCGGTCTTAATCCAGTGGTCAATAGCCTTTCTGTTCAAAACGTCAGGAATGAAATCGTAACCAATACCTTCAACCATGTAACTTTCAGTAGACGAGTTTAAAGATTCAGGTTGGGCCAAAATGGAACCCTTTGGATCGGCTGCGGTGACGTGGACCTTTTCGTTTTGTTCCTTCAAGTATCTGGAGATACCTGAGATGGTACCACCAGTACCAGCACCTGCAACAAGATGGGTGACCTTACCGTTGGTTTGGTCCCAAATTTCGAAACCAGTACCGTAGTAGTGAGCGTCTGGGTTGGCGACGTTGGAGTATTGATCCAAGATGACGGAGTTTGGAATTTCCTTCTCTAATCTTTTGGCAACACCAATATGCGATTCAGGAGCATCCCAGGCAGCTTCGGTAGGAGTACGAATGATTTCGGCTCCCAAAGCCTTCAATACCGAAACTTTTTCATTAGACATCTTTTCTGGCAAGGTGATGATGGTACGGTATCCTTTGATGGCACCCACAAGGGCCAAACCAATTCCGGTGTTACCCGAGGTTGGCTCGATCAAAGTGTAGCCAGGCTTAATTCTGCCTTGTTTCTCGGCTTCAAGAACCATATTCTTAGCGATTCTATCCTTGATGGATCCACCAGCGTTGAATAATTCAACTTTGGCGTACATCTTGGCCTTGATCCCGTAAGATTGGGGGATTCTGTTCAATTGGATCAACGGAGTGTTACCGATGAGTTCCAAGGCACTTTCATTTAATGGTGGGACGGTCATTTCTAGATATGAGGCGACTATGAGGTTTCCGTTGGTGAAGTGGTGTTAGTTATGCGATGGTTGGAAAAATTTGGTGATTATGAATAAAAAGAAATTGGTGTGGCGTTGGTAGGGGAACGACCGAGTATACGAATCTATATAGGGAAAGAGCTAGTGGTTATGCGACTGTAATGGGGACTATAGTAGTGACTATAGTAGTGACTGTGTATGGGGATAGTTACGCTAGTTATAATACTGGTTAGCTAGAAAATATGTCTATGTGTTAGATCAAAAAGAGTCTACGCAGAAGGGCACATGGGGCCTTTTAGTCACTCACTAGCCACTAGAGTTGCTGAGAGCGAGGCTTTTTTAGACGCTATTCTGGTGGTTTATCTAGTGGCTTCTCTAGTGGATTCTCTAGTGGATTCTCTAGTGGCTTCTCTGGTGGCTTCTCTAGTGGCTTCTCTGGTGGCTTCTCTAGTGGCTTCTGAAGAGGCTTCTCTAACTTGCAGTATTACATATACCTCCAACCTTCGTCAAAGTCCCTAATGTCTGACTAGTACCACTATGTATCGTATCTCAGATATTCAGTAACCTTAAACTAACTTTTTCCTCGAACTAACGAGAATAGTCTCTATATGAAAAGTTGAATATGGGATATGGGATATTTTGCTCTAATTGACGTGGTCCTGAAGGTAAATATGCTAGGAGGCTTATAAGCTTAGTACTGGAAATACCACTCACTTCCACTTGTCCATACCCTTGTTAATAATCCTAATTTAAGTTGCTTTCTAACTTAATGGCTGCAATTTTGCAGCCGTCGTGCCCGGACCAATTTTATAAGTCCAGAGAAATGACGTAGTGGAGACGTTCTGACTCGCCAGACCCTCTTCGTCTAACGTCTAGATTTAACGTCTAGAAACAGCTCTTGACAAGTGTCCTTGATTTAAAATCAACTAGAACTTGAACTGATTCATATCCAAGATTATAGGTATGTTCTCCCCCTCAAAATCGGCCCAAAATCAGTTCTCTCCTAGATATTGATGATTTTGCATTTGACTACGTCCACGTCTTCGCCAGGAATTCCCTTAGTGAAGTCAAACACTGTAAATATCCCCTTTCGATCAACAACAAACACTTTCCCTCCATCGGAGGAAAATATAACCGAAGCCGCTTCAGGGAAGCGTTCAGCATTAGCTACTTCTCCAAGAAGGACAGTGACCTTCCTTGTCATTGGCGTGGGGTTGCTCGTGTAGAAGTTGGATGTAGTGACCAAGAGAACTTGTCCATCTTTATTGATAAAGACGATCCCGTCACCACGGCGAGAGAGGGCGCATCTGTGGATTTGTGAACCCACTTCTGAAACCTTCATCACCACTTCTGAAGAAATAATGCTGGAATATTCCTCCTCTTCAATACTACTCATACTGTAACTATCTGAAACTGTCGACTGTTTGTTAGCATCGAGCGACGCTCCATCTAAGCGAATCACCGCTGGTGGCCGCGACCGGAGAGAGCACGACGAAAGAAATATGGTATTGGAAAACTTTGCCCCAAATTGCAAATCGGTAATTCCTTCATCATTCATCATCAACTCGTTGTCTGCTTCTACGGACTCGACAAACGTATCATTTTCGCCTTTTGCTCTAAACCGCCGCGTGGCATTTGCTACAACATCGGACCAGATCAACCGGGGCCGCTTGTAGTTATCAGATGACTTATTGCTGCGCAACTTTATCACCAAATATCGTGACTCCCACACAGTACAACATAACAAATGGGTTGCTTCTGCGTTGAAGGTGATGATCTTGATGGGATCGTTATAAGGACTCGTGATTGTAATTGGCTCCACCGACTGCAAGTAGTTGTCCTCAGACATGTTCATTTTATGCAAGATAATGAAAGGCTGTTCTTTGCCAGAAGTTTTCTCTCTAGCAGTAATACCACATGCAATCAAAGAAGCTTTAGGTGTGGTTGCAATGCATCTGATAGGAAAATTGGTGATGTAGGTATAAACCGGCTGGCCAAAACCATACGGAGACATACGGTTAACATTAAAAGCACGCATTACCCCCTTTGTTCCGGAAATAATTAAATAGTTATTCGACAATTGACAGTCCAAGAAGTCCCACAGTTTCAATCTTTTCTTGATATCACCGTCATTGGAGTATACCTCGGAACTATTCAGATTGAAATTGTTTCTGACGATGATTTCTCCCGTCACCAGATCGGTATTCTGAGTAGCATTCAAACTATTCATGTTCTCACCGTACTCTCCAGTCAGTTTTCCACAACACACTAGTTGAGGTTTCATATTGCTGGCATCCACTTCGTTGGTAGGAACTATACATTCATACAATTCCCACCTCTTTTCGGTTATTAGCACAAATCTGGTGATCTCGGCACCAAGATTGAAGTCAAGATACGTTTTTATACTGCTACCGGTAAATCGGCTTGTCTTCTTCAACATGGACAGTGTCATGGATGCGATGTTAAACTTACTCTGCTGGGTGGAATAAGTGGTCATTTTCCTATGGAACGGAAAGCATTTACTGAAGTTATATTCCTTCAGTTCGTTCAAACTCTTTAATAAGTTCTGTTCATAGTTGAGTTCTCTGAGGGCTGGAGGCGTATTTAGTGATTTCTCTACGGAAAATTGCAGTGGCGAGACCGAAACTGACGGGTTGTGGATGTTTGACGTGGGAAGCAGCGATAGCGTATTTGAGGGTCGCTGATAGCTTCCGAACCGTGCTTCGTGTTTGCTATTGATCTCAATAGGCAGAGCCACTGCATGGTCAGATTCTGTATCTGGTTTGACGTCTTTTTCGGAATATTCTTCTTCCTTAGCAAACTTGTAGAACAAACTAAGCAAATCCATGGACTTGGCTCCCTCATCCATGGATCCAAGCCGTATACTCTTTTTCGAAGACGATCTACGTCTAGTTTGTGTGGAGTTTAATTGAAGATTCAACTGCTGGACGATTTTGTAGAGTTCTCTCAACGGCTTGATTTCGGAGAGGATTGTCACTTGAGGATTTCCGCATGTAGGACACTTTGGCGAGCTTTCATTGATAAACGTCGCCTCTGACACCAAACATCCACAAGTCAAAACTGAGGCATCGGGGATTGTTTGATTAAGAGAGCCGGGAAATTTGAGAAGGCCCTCTAGATTCGATATGCGCATTTTCTCCATGTTGCCGATTGTCCAGACTAGCAATGATGGAAGATGTAACTAAACGATGGTTTATCGTAGTTGAATTATGAATTATGAATTCTGGGGAGTAACTTACTAATCTGTGTGTCCTGTGTATAAGACGGTTTTGTTTTTCCCGTGCGCGTCAAAAATATCTAAACGAGGAAATACTGAGCGTAGCGAATAGAAGAGTTGAAAAAGTGAATATTTGTGAACATTGGGTGATTTAGTAATCATTAATGGAGATTTAGTCAGTCATATTGGACCCCAGTGGATCCTAGTGAATAATGAGCCCAGAAAGTACTTAAAATTAGTGGAGATTACGTGCAAATTGATGAATGTTAGTTAGATTTAGTGAACCGTTCTTAATATTAATGGTTATCAATGAATGTTAGGGACTTATAGAGTGACTTATACTGAATATTAGTGAGTATTAGTGAGTATTAGTGGCATTCGATAAACTTCGGCGAGCTTTAGTGTATTATTAGTGAGTGAGTTCTTAAATACTTCCCTACGTTCATTGTTCTAGGCTGCAAGAATATCACCATTTGCCGACAAGAATAACTAAGAATAGCAATGCGGACTGCTAACTAGGTCACTGAGTACCAATAATTTATTATCACCCTGATAAGCAGAAACCAGAGATACCTATGAGCGAAACGATTAGTTCTTTCAGTATTTAGCTGCAATTTAAATAATTCGTTATATGCAGTACACGCCTATCGGTAGATTCAGTTAGTTGAATATTGACCAAGTTTGCCTCTACTAACTAAGCGAACATCCAGGCCAACCGGAATATCCCCCATTATATCACATACAAATTTCCGATAATATTGTCTTGTAATTACCCACAATATAGCAACAAAGACGATTGGAATCTTAAAATGACTATAGAAATATCCCCCAAAATCCCCCAAAATCCCCCAAAATCAAATCTCTCTTATACCTTTCCTGATTTTTCTATAGTAATTAATTCCTTTGAAACTCATCATTATTGATGGAGCCATAGAAAAGGTCTATTAAAATAGAACCCCTAACACAGAGCCTCGATTTCTCGCCAGGCTTTCACTACTAGTCTAAATTACATGAAATATATTAATTAACGCGAGCAATAACCTATAGAAGAGCACTTCAAGTGCTAGATCTCCACTATGGATGTGAATACGAGGCATAAATAGTATTTGTGTCAAACAAAGATTAAGGAAGGTTGTCGTCTTTTTTGAGATTCACATTATTGCCGTTGTACGTTTCTGTGTCCTTTTTAGAATCTTTGGAATCTTTGGAATCGTCGTGAATAGTTTGTATTCTACTCATAGACTGCAACCTTGGGTTAAGTTTGGGCGTAGAAGAGCGGCTGTAGTTGGGCATCTCTGCAGATTGCAGTTCTTGTGGAATTGAAACGGTGGATCGGTTACGAGACATTGGGGCGATTATGGGTGTTGCTCTGTCGATAGCTGAAATAAGCGGAGTGCCCGACCGGATATAGTTGTCTTCTTGCATTAATCTGTTGTCGGTCGGTTCACCAGTATTAAGGGTATGGTCTCCTTCATAGTCCTCGCTTTGAGTACTGATTTCTTCACTCTGATTACGATAGTCATCAACTCCATAGTCGAAGAACGAATACAACGCATTTCCCATTCTTCCTAATGTGCTACCCATTGATTTCAACAATCCTCCGTTTGCTACTTTACCATCGGGGTACGATTTAGAATACTTGTCGTCATAAATTGGTTTAAGGATGAGAGCGGACCGCGGACACAATCCCAATTCTTGCAACAGGTTAAATTCTTGGTCGTCTGTAAAGGTGATTCGCGGAATAGTAGGATGATGAAACACATAGTGCGTAGGTTGCGGGAAAGACGATGTTGAGAAGGATGGCGTGGACGCTTCAGGAATGATCGGTTCGTTCGTCTCCGTATCCAACCAGTGGCGGACGTCATTTAGAGTTTGTGTAGGTTTAAATTCGTGTTTCAATGAGCTTCCATCAAACAACTTGATTGAAAGTATGCATTCTGCGTGCTCACGGATAACATTCTGACGTGTCGAAGATTCAGAATTTGACTCTTTCATAGGAAACCGTTCGAGTTCTTCTCTTTTTCTTGATTCACGTTCCCTGACATCCGCCTGAAGTAAGTAACGAAGACGCTTACGTTCTTCGGCTTGTTGTTTTCTTTCGAGGGCAACAACCTTGGAATGTTCACGGACAGACTGATCGTGAGACACTGAAGGGGAGTTAACTGTATTTACTGGTGGTTGTATTGGTAATGAAGTTGGATTAGTTGGAGTTGCATTGGTTGGAGTTGGATTAGTTGGAGTTAAAATAGTTGGAGTTTGATTTGTTGAACTTTGAGCGTGTACTGGAACAGTAGGGGCTTGGATATTCTCGCTAGGCTGCAATGATTCAGTTCCCGGTCCACTTTGTACTTGAGTCTCTCCCCCGATCCTCTCAATAACTGTCGCTAACGCTTCCGTGGAGTCTTCCCCAGAAATCACACTCAACAACTCTCCTTTTCTTACTATATAGAAACTGGGCAACACCAAATTCAGGAAAATCTGTTTGAAATACCCAAACTCCACAGAATCTTCAACTAACTTAAGCATCACAAATTTATCCAGCAAGATCTGTCCCATTTTTTCATGGATCTCGCCTTCACTTAAAAGATGTTTGCTTACAAACTCAACAGACTCAAAGTCGTTATCTCCCTTGGTCAAAAATACAAACATAGGCTTATTCATCCGTATGGTAGCCTGTACTGCCTCCTGAACCGAAGTTCCGAACATCGTATCTAGATCCAAATCCATCGTTAAGCTAAAGAGAAGTTTTGGTTGGCAAATGATAATCGTTTTGACGTGTGACAAGTCATTTTTGGGGTAGTGCCCCGGATGTTTTGACGCCCTCGTGAATTATCGTAGCTAAGCGTAGCGAAGTTGCTTGTGGGGATATTATTGAGAAAGAGTCATTGTGGACTGGTCAATTATAAGGACTAGTTAATGGGTATCTACGCTCGTTAATTCAAGTCTATTTAGTCTACGGGGTGATAATCTTTAAAAATACCGGATGTTAGAAAGAATTCCCGGATGTCGGATTATGTTAAATGCCCGGATGTATTCTGAACTGGTTGGAATACGTGTAGTTTGAGAGTTCACGGATTTAAAGCGGCTCAAGAGGTTAGTTTGTATAAAGAAAGTATGTAGTTTGGGAGTTTGGGAGATGATTTTAGCCTTAAATATTCGGATAATTTGAGATTATCGTGGGTTTATTATGTGGAGGAGTTTTAGACCATAAATGGAATGAACTATTTAGTAGTATTTGGCAGTTCAAGGCAACGAAATAACATCAGTATTCAATAGGTCCCTAAATCTCACTGAATCTCACTAATAACTAAGAGCCAAGATCATCACGAAGTCGCTAAGAATCTTAGTAACCAACAACTGGTCAACATGTATCGAACTTCATCTGATTAGAATGACTTGGGATCAAACAATGCTAGCTCTGCGTCTATGAAGTTGACGCTACCTTCACAGGAACTCACTAGTTGTGATTTCTGTTGTTTAAAAGTTTGGGCTTGTAGGTCTGTAAATTCAGAGTGGAGATGATTATATGCATGGGTCATGTAGTCAATAAATTTATTCATCTCCGCTATCTGAGTCGATTGTTGATTTAGTTGTTTCTTGAGGTATTTGTTCTCAAACTTCACCTTACTGGTTTCTCTCTCAAAGAAGTTCATTAGTTTGGTGAACTTATCTTGGTGTTGAGACGATTCTTCGACCTCTAGACTATGCAATTTGGATGTGAGTAGGTTGATTTCATCCTTTAACGAAGAAATAGCATCATGATCTGTGCGCTGGAGTTCTTGCCAATCAATTGGGGTTGAAGAGAGTTTGGTTTTGTTGGCTTTTGCAGTGGTCTTGATCATTTTCACTTGGTTGGCATAATTCAATGTCTGCATTGTCTCTTCAAAGTCAATTGGTGATATACAGAATATCATGAAGCCCTTGGAGTTTCCTCCGAGGTTTTCTTTAAGTAAGTAGGTGAGTACCGAGTCTCTGTATGGAATTATGGCCTTTGGTTGAGTTGCGAGGATATTGATACATCGTCCTAATACCGTTAATGATTTGTTGATTAAAGAACCTTCTTTCATTCGGTCTTGTTGCCCGTAAACCTTTGTCTTTGCAAGTCTTTCAGATCCGGCCAAGTCTACTAGCTTAATACTAGAGATCATTTCTTCCTCTGCATCTCCTATATTAAGTGAAGTATCGGAATCTCCTTCAGTGAACTTTGTTTGTTTGAGGGTTAACGTTATTATCGCATGGGACCGTGAACTTCTGTCGTTCATCGATGTCGAAGCGGTAGATCTGTTGCCGTTACCTTGGTTCAAAAGCTTGCTGAATTCTTGAAACGTGTTGATTTGAAAGTCATTTAAGTTCTCTACATATGGTCCTGTAACTGGGTGTTCCCGTACACGACACTTTTTGTCATTTGAATCCAATAAATCCTTCACCTGTTCATTGTATATCTCCGAATATGAGAATCTCACTTCACAGTTGATTCGTTCACTTACTAGAATCTCCTTCTGTTTCAAAATATCTCGGATAATTAGCGGAATCAATCCAGGCTCCGATTTGTCCCCCATCATGGTAAAGGTTTTTCCAGAACTGGTCTGTCCATATGCCAATAGACAAACATTATATCCTTGGAAGAAATGGTCTATGATATCTAATCCGGTTTTGTTGTAAAATTGTTGATTATTGGTATAATGTGAATCCTCCTTGTTGTATGACCATATTGACTCGTCGAACTTGTATGTTTTGGTCTCTACTTTAACTTCTTTCATATGGATCGAGGGAAGTTGGGGAAGACGAATCTTGGTGAGATTGTTCCCTGGCATACTAACAAGACACTCGACATCACTCGTGAGTTCACGGGGCAATAAGGGCCGTACCCGTACCAACACTTTAATACTAGTATCACCTGGTTCAGTCATACTGTGGTTTAAAGTGGTTGTCATAATTTGTTGATGTTTGAAAGGTAAACAATAACCGGAAATAGTATCGCAATTCCGAGGGCATTCTCAATAATGGACCGGAACTTTCAACCAAATATAACCGGATTTGATTTTCAACCAACTCATCGCCAACTACCCACAACACCAATGGCTACAAAGACTAAATTCTTGATTCTCAACCCTTCGCCAACCAACTTGGATAAGGTGTTGGAGAAATCCAATTTGCAAAATGAAAAAAACGGGCCGTTTGAAGCAACTCTCTTGCTAGGAGATGTTCTACCAGAGTCGGTCAAACAACTTCCCCAGACTGAGTTGACTGGACGTACATATTTCTCCAGAGGACAACTGGGAATCAGCAGCGTGGTGCAGAATCTTAGCGAGGCGGAGAATCTTAGCGAGGCTGCCAATGAAATAATTCCTGAGGGCGTAACTGAGGCTCTTTCTCTTAGTGTCGATGTCAAGACCAACTTGACATACTTGAAAAACTTGGTCACCACCATCAAACTGGGATCTTTTACATTTATGTATGTCGTGGGAGAAACTAAGACCCATCAAGACGAGATAATACGATTGGTCAAGGAAAATACTGCAGAAATCGATATTTTGGTGACCTATGACTGGCCCTACGCTATCGCCAAACAGCAACAATTATCATTAGTTGGTGACAAGTTGATCGATGATGTCGTGAAGGAAATTAAGCCGAGGTACCATTTCTGTGTTGGCCATGAATATGGAAAGTTCTACGAAAGTTTACCGTTCAAATGGTCGGGTCTGGACAAAACGACGAGGTTTGTGAGTTTGGGACAAGAAGGTTCGGGAGAGAAGTGGTTTTATGCATTTGGGATGTCTAAATTCGATACCGAGGTACCAAAGGTGACGGAAAATCCATTTACTCAACTTAAACGTCAATTAGAAAGTTCGCCTAATGATGGTGAAGTATCTACTACATCTCTTCTTGACGAACCTATGCCTAAGAGACCTAAAATCTCCCCCAAACAATGCTTCTTCTGCTTATCTAACCCAAAAGTCGAGACTCATATGATTATCTCTATAGGGACACATTCATACCTTACCGTGGCCAAAGGTCCCCTAACTCGTGCCAATAAGAACTTGAACTTCTCGGGCCATGCCATCATAATTCCAATTGAACATGTACCTACGCTTCGTCACGAAGGAACTAACATCACCGACTCTCCAGTATTTAAAGAAATCGACCAATACCAAAAGACTTTGGTTAGAACATTCCAGACCAATAAACCCTTCTACAGACTCGTGTTCTTCGAGATCAACTGTTCCACCAATATCCACCATCATATCCAATTTCTTCCAATTCCTCAAGATGCGATAGAGGCTTTCATCGCTGCAGTTCACGACAAGGCTACGCAAAATAACGAAAGGTTCGAACGGAATCAGAAATTGGAATTCAAACTGTATTCACCCCAGGACCTTGAATTCATTAGAATCACAAATAATCTGGATTATATCCTGTTCACTTTGTTCAGGAGCGAATCAGAGACAACAATTCTTGTTTGTGAATTAACCGAACATTCCAAGAGTGTTGATTTACAGTTCCCTAGAAGAGTGTTGGCGCAAACCTTAGGCTTGCAGAAGAGAGTTCGTTGGGATAAATGTATCCAGCCTAGACCGAAGGAAGCTGAGGAGTGTGAGGAGTTTAAAAAGTTTTACCATGACTTTGATTTTACAGTTTAAGAGTGGTTAATGAGGGAAGTTCTAGTATTGAATGGAGATATTTATGGAGTTTTTGTATTATATGAATAGAATCATGAATAGAATCATTATAAGTTCCTTCTGTAATATATATGATAGAGTTTCAAGATGATCTGTGGGTAGTAAATTACCTTAAAATATGCTTAGTTTGCAAGGCTATTTGCCGGGCTGATTCAATACTTGAATGGATCTAGGATAATTCACATGGTCATTGAGGAGAATCATAATTTAAGACTGATCTCAGCCAAATCTCTTTCACATTTTCCACACCCGCAATCAAAGAACCATTCCGCTAACTCTTCTCTTCTCTTCAACACATTCTCATTTAAATAGTTTCCATAATCGATACACAACTCTTCGTCCTTCTCGATATCTCGTGTGGTTCTGAATAGTAACTTGTTCTTAACTCTAGTCTTTTTGATATTTGGATCACAAGAATGGTTGAAATATGAAGAAGAAGGAAACACGCCAAATCCAAAGTATTCTTTATCTTCAGTTTCACATGTTGTATCTGACCAAATCCCGAATGCATTGGAAAGGTTTTTGCCGAGAATTGACCTGACTATCGATGAAGTTATAAATGGCTGCAATTCTTCCGAACTCGTCAACTTTATAAACTTATACATGTTGATGTAGGAGTAGAGTAGGTATGGATATTTGACCACTTTTTCAAGTTCCGTCGATTGAAGAAGTGTAAAGAGATTCAATTCAACCTGGGATGATTCGTCAGTGGTGAGTTCAGGGAAGAGTAATTGTTTTAACAGACCTTTAGACTCGTCAGATTTTTGATTTTCATACTTGAATAACTCGAAAAGTACTCCAACAATGTACTTGATATCAATATATTCTGTCTCCGAGATTCTTGGTATCTCATTTATTCGTTTTATTGGTTTTATAGATAACATGTTTGTTTCCCAAACTGCAACTTTGCTCCACTCTTCATCTATAACCTCCAAAACATTTTGAGAAGGAACCTTCAAATCTTCCTCTGGCTTCTTCAATCCTTTGAGATAGAACTTTTCAATGTTTAAAAGAGCAATGGTGTAAACTTCGTTGAAATCTTCGTCTGTAAACTTTTGTTTACATTGTTCTGTACAAAAGAAGAGTGTAAAAACTTGCTTAGTCCCTAAAGATTTTGATATTTTTGTCGTTAAGGTTTTTCCGTTGTCGTAGTGAAAACAATTGGTACAAACTTCTTTTTTGAACGGTTTGGAGATGGTTGTACTTATTGGATAACTGTTGTGGATTTCTGTTCCTTTCGATATACTTGTTGATGCAAAACAACCTCTTCCGCCATATTTAGTTTGGCTTACTTGAAAAAATGGAGAAATCTGATTCAAATGTTGATCATTGATGGATGAAGTAAGATTCTTTGTAGATAGTGAAATTTCCCTCAAGTTATGGTTATTACTATATTCATTTGTTGTGTGTGTATTGTTGAGGGGATTGTTATCTCTTGATTCTGAGATTTTGTTATCTCTTGGTTGGGCTAAATCGTTCAAGTTATGTTTGAGGTCATCCAAAGCATAGCTAGGATTGAGTGTATGATCGATATCAATCAAATCACCAGTTTCTATATCAGAAATATCGGTTTCAAGCGGATCTGTTAGTATCAACTCTTCCAACTTAGTCAAATCGATTTGAATATCTGGTTTTGGATGAAACTTTTCTGAAAATTCTCCATCCACGAGTGTGGACAGATCACTCGGTATTATGGAATGTGGAGTGAGCATATTAGTTATACACTTTTGATGGTGGTGTCTGGTTCACTTCTGATACTCATCTTCAAAATTTCCTAAACCAAAAAACGTTTTCAAATTCACGAGTTTGACGGGTGATGAGTTGAATGGAAAAAGATAAAGAAGAGATAAGAAGTTATGATAAGTTGCTAGAAGTTGGTCTGTTTGGTATTAACTCTGATTTCGAGTGAGATCTAGGAAGTTTCAAGGAGTTGGCAACATATCAAAGGGTAACAATAGAGATTTCGCAGCAATAGATACGATCTTATGGGCTCGAGACCATGGCAAATTGACTGAGAATTCAGGAACAAACACTTTGGAATCTCTTTGATACAGAACAATTTATATGCTAGCAGGTATTCTCTTTCTCTAGTATAAATTGTAGAAGCACGGCTTGTTTTTTAAGACGATCCGAACAATAGCAGGTTCTGCTAAGCAATAAGAGTAATTCAGAAAGAGATATTATTTCATCAATGAGAACCAGGAATCGATGTTGACCAAGACTCAAACAAATATATTATGATGAAAATTCGTTGACATCCATTATAAAACTTATTGATGTGGTGGCTTCGTTCACTAGAGTAAAATTTGACGGTTACATTAAGAAATTCCTTTCATTCAAGGACCCCTTGAGATTCTTGGATCTTACTAAATCTTGGTCCCATAGACCAATCGAAATTTAGAAAGATTGTTTCTTCCATTCGTTTCCAAGAAACCTTTAAATCTTAGTCTTATTAGCATCAGTCTTCTTTTTTTTCGCCTTCGGTCCACTATAAACTCTCCTTATCTTCGTCATCACAGGATGTGGCTCCCTTAATATTATGAAGTAGATTGATCCCAATAAAGCAAATGGTTTTATAACCCAACAAACAAGTTTCGTAATGTCAAACAGAGGATATAATGCAATTAAGGCATGTATAAAACGTATACACATCAACAAGAGATCGTTACAACATCTAGACGTGTTTTTTGATGCCACAATATCAATAGTACCCAAAAGAGAAGAAATAAGATATTCAAGAAGACGGTGCTCAACAGTAGTAAAATAATATAGCTAGCTGTGTTCATTTAGGTTTTCACTCTTCTTTATACTAGTTGTATTGGTTTTCATGGCTGTAAAATGTTGTAATTTCCTAGCGATTTTGGCTGCAAAAATGGATCACCAAATTTACAACCACAAGTTGTTTATGTTCTCCATTTATACCTAGCCAAACTAGTTGTATATAGGACCATATCCCTAATTCACAGACCGATATTATATTATACTACTATACTATTAGATTGGACGATTCATAGAGGATTTATGAGATTATTTAGTGTTGTGAAATATGATAGTCTGGATCTCTCAATTGTTGTGGTTGGATTCTAAAAAGAATAATAGATAGATTTTGATATCTAAGGGGAATTCGATTTTCAACAATGAGTAGTAATCTTTATGGATAGCACTTTCATTATAAGCCTCTTCAGCTTAGTAAAGTGATAACTTCCATATTTATGAATAAGTCCTAAACTCACTATCCTGAACTATCAAGATTCGTCATTCTAACTATTAAGCCAAGTCAGATATGATAATTCTACGGGATTTGAATAGTGTATACTCACCATCCCTATCACTAATAAGTAAATATAGGTCCTTTATCTGTTATTGATTATATGTTAGAATTGACTTGTCAGGGTATTTACATAAATAAGTGTTAATTATTAGGGGCCAGATCTTCAATTATAGGTTCGGTCTCTGGAATAGAGGTTTACAATATGAAATATGAAGGGATCTTTGAAGGTATTTGAGAGTTATTTATGTGAATTTTCGATTTGTGTTACCTAAAACGAAAACACTTGATTTTGGAAGAATTTGAACAAAATTATGAAAATATTTGTAAGATTGCAAGCCTTTCTCAATGTCAATACTCATAGAGAATTAAGGAACAAGCTCATGAATTGTGATAAATGTACGACAACCTGGCTACAAAATTCCAGATCCTTTCAATTGGAGTTGTGCAATTTCAAACCTGATAATACAATAATGCTGATCTATTTGGTTTATTAAAATAAATTATCATCCAGTTTCGAAGAGACTATATACTTTCACTCTGAGTGAATTCTTCAGACTGAATCTAACTATATGTGGCGACGAAAGTTTAGTTAAAGACCTTATCAAAGTCAGTCAAGACACATCTGTATCTTGCTGTTCCGTCTTCAAGACTTTCAAAGGCTTTGGCAATACCTTCAGAACCGATTGGATATTCTTGAATCCAAGGCTTAACCTTGCCTTCAGCTGCAAGTGCTAACATTTCAATGGCTTCCTTCTTGCTACCAAGACAAGTGGCACCGAAAGAAGAACCTTGGCCCAAGAAACTGAATGGAGAGACTGAGAAAGAGTTACCTACTGGTGGTAAACCAACGGAAACAAACTTAGCATCAACCTTCAAGACTGACAAGTATTCGTTCAAGTCCATACCGTCAACACCCGAACCACAGTTCAAAATGAAATCGAATCTGTCGGCGTTGGTGCTGGGCCAAGTCTTCTCTTCACCAGTGGCGATGAAAGATGTAGCACCCATTTTTAAGGCTTCTTCCTTCTTGGCATTAGATCTGGAGAAGGCAACAACTTCGGCACCTAAAGCGGCGGCGAATTGAATAGCTAAGTGACCTAAACCACCAATACCGATAACACCTACGGTCTTACCCTTAGCGTCCTTACCAAGTCCTCTGACGAGTGGAGAGTATGTGGTTAAACCGGCACACAATAATGGAGCGGCAATATTAGATGGTAAGCCCTCTGGGATTGGGAAAACGAACATTTCGTTCGCAATGGAGTGGGAAGCGTAACCACCTTGAGTCTTGTAGTTTTCAGAGTGGACATCGACAGAGTTGTAAGTACCGACTCTTTTAGAGCAGTATTGTTCGTTACCACCAACACATCTGGCACAAGTACCACAAGAGCTAGAACAAGCACCGATACCGACTCTTTGGCCGACTTTAAACTCGGAAACATCAGCACCGACGGCAACAACGTGACCAATGATTTCGTGGCCAACTACCAAGTCATCTCTGGTGGTAGGACCCCAAGCTTGGGTGACAGTGTGGACATCACTACCACAGATACCACAAGCAATGTTTTTGACAACAACATCAGTTGGGTTGACGTTCTTGTGCTCGTACTCAACAAGACGTGATTGTTTGTAGGTGTCTTTGTTTTGGGACATGGCGAATCCTGTAAATTTAGCTGGGACTGACATTATGATATGTGTATTGTGTATTTGGGAGTTACTGGTAGTGGTTTCCTAAAATGACTTAAATGTGCAAATCCAAAGACTTAAATAGACTCTTGAAGCTGAGCCATTTCAAGCCGCATGCCTTTCATTACTAATACGTGCCTATAGCCGTGCATGGAATCGATGGCTGAATTTCAATTTTATGTCCGAGTTTTTGTGCCCGGAGTTAAATGCTTTGAGGAATAAACTTGCTGCGATGGTACATCGCAATCAAAGTTAATGGAACAATAGCAATATCGGAAAAACAAGTTGTCGTCTTGATTATTAAGCAATTGAAAACAAATACTGAAGCGGGAACTTGTTTGGTATGCCATTGAATTGAATTTTACAAGCCAGTTACGGTACTAAGAAGAATTGGTATCTTTCAAGTGAAATTTATGATCTTCTAAGAACAGGGAATTTGTTCTGCACAGAGACTTTTCCATTTGCTCAGCTCGGCGCATTCTAACCGTCGACCGGATAAAATAGCCCGATGGGCCGTTGAAAATTTCGTATAATGTCGCGGGAATGTCACCACTAGATGTAGGAAAACGTTCGGAAATTTCATTTTGTGCTACTTTCAAATCCGGGGTAACTGGTAGAGGTGAAATTAACCTTAGAACAAATCGGTTTCTTGATAATATTTCAAGTAATATTTCAAGTCATCTCAGCACGCGAAGTAAACATTTTAAGGTCTCTCTCACTTACCCTGCATAATGTGAATTTTCGTGGTAGCACATTCTGGCTGGCCTTTTTTCTTTGTGAACATGAAGTAACTTTGTGGCGGAACCAATGTTAGGTTTTAAGAGAAATTACTGGTCAAAAGAAATTGCAAATTAAAAGAAAGCGGATTAAAAGAAAGCGGATTAAAAGAAAGCGGATTAAAAGAAACGTTTACAGATTGACTAATTCTACCCCAGCGATAAGTGGTTGCTATAGTGACCAAGATACCTAGCACTACCGAACGGCTAAAGCAATTGAAAAGATATCCTGGGCAGGGTTGTCGTATAGTAATATTAGTGGCTACGAGTTTACAGGCGTAGTGATAGAGTGGTGAAAAAAAGACTGCTAAAATCTGTGGAGATACTAGAGTTTTGCGATAACGCACCGAAGACTCAGGCTACATCAGCAACATTTGCGGAACAGACTCTCTAACAAATTAGAATTCGCTGGGTACGTCAATTTTTGTTTCAGTGTTCAGTATGGCTGGTCGGAAAGTGGTCTGTTATGGCCGTACCAGGGAACTCAACATGATATTTCTCGCTTGTAACTTAAGCAGTAAGTGACTATTGGTTCCTAAGAATATTCTCGCTAGATTTACGCGAGAGTAGATCACGTGGATTTGGGACAAATTACCAATGGGTTACAAATAGGCTTAAAGTGAAAGCTGAGCCCATGAGACAGAGTGTGGACCAGTCATTCACCTGTTTTCATTGCTCGTTTGAGCACTTCCAATTCTGATGCCTTCGATTTTGTACAATATCGAATAAGATGGTAGTCGCACGCTATTTTTACAACCAAAACACAAATAAAATAGAGAACCCAAGCACTTAATTATAAACAGAAAAAAAGAGAATATTAATGAAACATAAACAGAAAGTGAAACGAAGTTAGAAAGAATTACGAGGAATGGGTATGAAATAAGAGAACTCTCAAGTCTTAAACTACCAAGAGTCCCATCAAAATTACAACTGGCGCCACTAATGAAGCGGTTGCCTTTCTGTTGGATCCTGAGTCAGGGATTATGGTAGGACTGGAGCTGGCACTGCTGCCCGAACTTGAACCTGAACTAGGACCGCTTCCAGAGCCGCTTCCTGAACCATTGCCAGAACCTGATCCGTTTCCAGATCCTGAACCTGATCCGTTTCCAGATCCTGAACCTGATCCGTTTCCAGATCCTGAACCTGAACCGGTTCCAGGTCCTGATCCGTTTCCAGAGCCTCCGTTGCCAGAACCTCCATTTCCATTACCTGATCCGTTACCAGATCCTCCGTTACCAGAGCCTGAACCCGAACCAGAGCCTGAACCGGAACCGGAACCTGAACCTGAACCTCCATTACCTGAACCGTTTCCAGAACCGTTACCAGAACCTCCATTTCCTGAACCTGAACCGGAACCGGAACCTCCATTACCTGAACCGTTTCCAGAACCTGAACCGTTTCCTGTAGGTTGTCCAGTAACTGTCCCGGAGCTTGTGGTGGTCTTACCGTTTCCATTTCCATTGTCACCTGAGGTGGTAGGGGCCACTTTAGATGATTCGGATCCGGTTCCAGAAGTTGCTCCTGAAGAAGCTCCTGAAGAAGCTCCCGAAGATGGTGCTGAAGATGCTCCTGAAGATGCTCCTGAAGATGGAGCTGAAGATGCTCCTGACGACGCAGCTGAAGATGGAGCTGAAGATGGAGCCGACGAAGGAGCTGATGAGGGACCTGAAGATGGTGCTGATGAAGCCGCTGACGATGGTGCTGATGATGGACCAGACGAAGGAGCTGATGATGGACCAGAAGATGGAGCTGATGATGCTACTGACGACGCAGCTGAAGATGGTGCTGAAGATGGTGCTGACGAAGGTGCTGACGAAGGTGCTGATGATGGACCTGACGATGGACCAGACGAAGGAGATGATGAAGGCGCTGACGATGGTGCTGATGATGGACCAGACGAAGGAGCTGATGATGGAGCAGAAGATGGTGCTGAAGATGGTGCTGACGAAGGTGCTGACGAAGGTGCTGACGAAGGTGCTGATGAAGGTGCTGACGAAGGTGCTGACGAAGGTGCTGACGAAGGTGCTGACGAAGGTGCTGATGATGGACCTGACGATGGACCAGACGAAGGAGCTGATGATGGAGCAGAAGATGGTGCTGATGATGGACCTGATGATGGACCAGACGAAGGAGCTGATGATGGACCTGACGACGGAGCAGATGATGGAGCAGATGACGGAGCAGACGACGGAGCTGACGACGAAGACGATGAGCTTGTTGGTGGGGAAGGAAGAGACTTACACGGAGAACACGCGTCAGGTGTGGTGGCACCAGCAGGTACTTGTCCACTATAACTGACAGCTCCACGGAAAATAGGAATGATACCAGCACCGTAATTAGCAGTAACGACACTAAACAAGCCTGGATTGTAGCCTGTTCCAATATGAAACTTCTGGTTTAAGAGAGGGAAGTTAAGTTGCAAAATTCCTGTATCAGCATTATAGGAATATGGATTTAATATATTCAAAGGTAAGCTCAAACCAATGATGTTTCCATTACCATAGCCTGCAACTTTGAAAGTTTGAGCAAAACTCAAAGCTTCAACCCTAAGACTTGAGTCTGAGCTTGACAAGTAGATGGTCTGTTCTGGGTCAACACTCAACAAAGAGTTTTGAATCCAAATATTAGCATTTTTACCAGCATCGATACAACCTGAACCTTGAATGGCGGTTGTTTGCTGATAACTTTGGTTGATGAGACAGATAGTTCCTGGGTTTGAAATCGAAGTTCCAAGAAGTCCAAGTGTGACATATCCAGTGCTTCTTGTGTTTTGGAAGAAAGTAAGTAATCCATTGTTATTCCAATTGACTGAGGTGATCGACATAACTGGAATGCCAACGGAACCATCGCCACCAAAGTACATTTCACCATCGTTACTGAAGGATAAACCAGCAAGAGTATAAATCGGGGCAGTCAAAGAAAGAACAGAATTAAAAGACAAAATACCTTTGTTCTCAATTGAGTTTAATACACCGAGGAGGGTGACTGATAATGCAACCAAATTGTTGTTACTGGTGATGTAAAACCCTGCACCAGTACCAACTTGAAGGGTACCTGTGAATACACTGAGAGCATTGTTGATAATAGACCAATAGACGTTATCAGAGATGACAATATCACCAATAGAAAGATCAATGATACCACTGTCAACAGTGTCTTCGGTGATCACTCGGGCCAATACTAGACCCAAGTTCACGATTGCAAAAATAATAAAGCGTTTTAACATTTGAAGACTAAGCGAATGTGATATTTGGATATAATATTGTGAAGGAACTAAGCGAAGACTTACCTTCTTATATAATTTTTCCAGACGTTCACATTTAGTTTACTGGTGTCTGGATTTGTTACAAAAAGTTCCAAAAGAAGGGTTGCAAATAAACTGCAGTAGGCAATCGAGGTGAACAATACTGCAGCCCAAATTTATTTTCTGGTAAGGCCGAAAAATAATGCATGGGCTGAAGGTGGAGTCATCTGCAGAAGATTGTGCACAAAAGTGATAACCAGAGCTCTGGTGTGGAGTGGAAGAGTAATTGTTGAAATATAATTTCCTAATTCAAACAGCTTCCCGTATACGTGTTTACCTTAGAGTATTGTCTTCAATTACTATATGGGGAGATTTCTATTCCGTCTGAGGCGAAAGCATCGAGAGTTGCTAACAAGCTTAACGAATTAAGTTCAATGGTACGAATAGTTACAAGTTTACAGAAGCTCCAAACAAAAGTCAAAGGAGATATCACCACGTTTACCTTGCAACAACGGGTCAAGGAATTAAGAATAAGATTTCATGCGTAGAATAATTAATTTCGTGTCCATCTATAGGTCCATGAAAGGGTCAATTATATGCCCCCTGTTAACAAGCAGATGGTTTTCTCAGTACGTATCCAGAGTGGTTTACGAATTCATCATCATATGCCCACAACTATTTACAATCAGAGGAAGCTTCATGAGATGCCAACGACACACAAAATTTTATTGTTGAACGAAATTGGAAATCTTGAATATCACAGGCTGTCCGCATTTGGCAATATTAGTTTTCGAAAACGTTAGAGTTTTCAACAATAGAACTAAACTTCAGGGTTCGTATCACACAAATTATCGGACGCTCGTATACAAATATCACTTGGTCGTCGTAATCCAACATAGCATTGCGGTTTGTATTATTTGCACACTACTAGTTTTTGTGTGTTATCAAAAATGGAGAAGAAAAGTGTCCAAGGTATAACTGATTTGATTCTAGCAACCTCACGGGACTTGATTGTGTCTTTTGACCCCCCCGCAGGCCGTGGGACGAAATAACACTTCGTCAATTAAACTTTATTTTCTGAATGTGATGTTCTACGTCTGGTTGCGAAATCGATTGTGTGCAGGATGATGATCTCAATTTAGTTGAAGATGCATATCTGGACCAGAGTACAGAACTGGAGCAGAGTGCATAACCGGGCTTGAGTGTTGACTGGACTAGAGTACATACCCAATACCCCGTATAGGCTATTTCTGAATTAAGAACTACTATTTGGGGTAGTTGTAACAACAGTCAAATGATTCTTTTGAGAATTCGAAAGGAATATAGCCATAAAAAGCGGTCTAGATCAAAATAGTCTCATTCCTTTAGGAATATACTACAAAAGTAACGATAAACAAAGAATCCAAGAGGCAATCGAAATGAGCCAACAGCAAGGCAAGGGTGGGACCATATTGTACTCGGCAAGGACGGATATTTCCATTGGTGGTTGGGAAAATAACTCAACACTGAAGTAATTGCATAAGGGATAGTGATTTACGTAAACCAAAGTCATGAATTCACCACTGGATCCAAGTGGCTCTCTTTTGGGGTACAAAAAAATGGATTTCTTTAATTGGATGTTTTATCTCCAGTTTGGGCCCAGTAGGCTTTAAAGAAATCTACGAAGTAGGAAGCATAAATCATCAGCTTCTAGAATGAATGAGCGAGCCAATCGATACTCGTATATGAAAGTTGTGGAAATATCGCTGAGTGTTGTTCGCACTTTAATCCACATGTTCCATTACATCTTAATTTCCCTATACGACCTCTATGACGTTCTATGACGTCCTCCCGTAACTTGAAGTTTTTTGGGCTTCACCTCTAAGGTCCGGAAAGGAGATATGGATGTTGAGAAACACTTCACTCTACGAACCTCGGTATATAATAATTAGACTCTGGATTGTACATGGCTCAGCTCAATTAAAGTATCTAATTCCGTCCGATTGCTATGTATTGAAATATTCAGGAAAAATAGGTGAAATTGAGTTTCTTTGAGTCGTATTATACTTCCTAAACTCTGTGAACTTTTCTACGAATGCCAGGTATTGGTTGATTTTAGACATGGATTGTGTGGTACTAGAAAGATATATCGACAAGTACTGGTCGCAGATATCATCGTGAATTGCTCGTATTAGATATTTTCAGTCGATTGAATAGATAGTGACATACTGCGACTAGTCAGAGAATGGACTAATACAATCATTTTTTCTGATATAGTCAACTAGATAGGTCCAGCTTATTCAACTATTAGTTATTTAGCTAATTTAAATAGAAATAAATACTTGAAGATCATAATTTATATACGAAAGTAGTACAAGATTCTTAATTTGACCAAATTCTATTCCTCCTTGATTTTAAAATATCCATAGACTACCTTGAAATTAACCCTATTTAACCTCAACTGTCTACCACAACTGGTATAATGGATATTGGATCAAAATTACTTGAATTTCTAAATTGAAATTTGTCTTCATTTTTTATAAGTTATTTTAGCTTCAATCAGACATTCTTTTATATTATTCTATTAACCAAAATCACTTTGATCCATTATATTACTATTATAATAATCAGATAGCTTCTCTTAAAGAGCTTAAATCAATTTAGAATAAATATCATGCTGTGAAGAACATAGCGCATACAGATAATGAACCATTTAGTAGTTTAGCTTGAAAAATTCAAATAACTAAAACTTTATTAATTTCATTGAAATCAAGAAATACTATCTAATATTAGATACAAATACTAAAGTATTTTTCATATTTATTAAGGGTTAGCTCTTTAGGGCCCATTCGTGGCTATCTTATGTACCGCTTTCGATATTCGTTTGCTGTCATTCCATAGTTTTTGCATCTCAATGTATTTGAGATACTACCACCGTATATTGGAAGAATATCGTTTATTAAACCTACTATTCAAAGACTCTTCAAAAACTTTTCAAAAACTCTTTATAGATAGTTGGCATTTGCTTCTATTACTCAAGCTAGCGAGTCGTGTACGTTCCAATATCTACAATTTCTCCGCACCCAAAATAGCTTTCCAAAACGCATGGGTTCGTTGCCCTTGTGTCAAAATACTCTATCGAATTCTAAGATAAAATGACGTATTTCTATATGTCAGCCCCAGGAATTCGTGATCGCTTGCATCTGGAGAACAAGCTAATCGGAGAAACTTTTCTTGTAAACTATTTTGAGTGTAGAAATCGTATATTTCCGAATCGATACGAAGCATCACAATTCACACCCGTCCGAGTAGCTATCTAATTCTTCGTCAATCTCTTCAATTATTTTAGCTTATTCTTGAGACTTAATGGTAAAGTAATCTCATCATAAATATTTTCTTCAATATTATCATTTATAACATTATTTTTTTATGAAAAATCGATATTATTTGGCTCTTTATTGTTAAAGGTGGGGGGTTAAAGCTTTCTTGAGCGTCACAAAATTTGGAGCAACTAAGTCTTCAAAGTTGTGACCATATTTCAGTGGGCGAATACTGTCAAGGTAATCCAGGTAGTATGAAAGTTTGAAAAGTCTGAATAATATCAATGGTCTTTAGCTTTACAAAATTTGAGCGGTACAGAAATTAAGCTTATATTTAACAATTTAATAACTAAAGTTACGATGAAAAGAGATGACCAGTTAGAACATCTAGAACAACCAGCCCAAGAAGGTTTCATAGTACCATTCCTTATCTCTTGGATTACCTTCAGCTTCTCTAATAGCCTTCTTTTGAGCGGCTTCTTCGGCGAACTCTGCAGCCTCGGCATCAATGACGTCTCTGAAAGTGAACATGTCAACGTCTTCAGGAGCAATAATTGAAGTCTTGTGGTAAAACTTGTAGCCAAAGTACATGATAATAAATACTGGCAAAACAATGTATCCAGTAATAAAATTCTTGTAGGTAAATGGAGAACCTAAGAAGACGGTAAAGTTCTTAATAAGGATGACAATACAACAAACTGCAAGGGCAAAGTATGAACCATATGGTTGTAAAGGAGATCTGTAAGCCAAATCAGTCTTTCTGTCAATACCTTGGGCCTTACAAGCCGACATGAATCTAATGTGAATAGTCAACACACAGCACCAGGCCAATAAACCAGTCAAAGAAACAACGTTAACGAAATAAACAAAGACTTCGGCAGACGACGAAGAAACTGTCATATAAGCCAATAAGGTGAATGCAAAGGAAAGGGCAATTCCGTAGTATGGAACACCCATTCTGTTAGTCTTTGCAAAGAATGCAGGAGCATAACCAGCAACAGATAATGAGTAGATTGTTCTAGAACAAACGTACATATCAGAGTTAGCGGCAGACAAAACAAACAACAAGATACAACCGTTGATAACATGATCTAAACCCTTAATTTTAGCGTTTTTGATGGCAATAACGAATGGAGAAGCACTTGCGGTAGAACCAGAGGCAGACAAAAGCAATGGGTCTCTTGGGGACACAGTCATACCCAAAAACAAAATAGACAAGATGTAGAAAACAACAATACGGTAGAAAGTAAGCTTGATGGCTTTAGGGATAGATCTTCTTGGGTTTCTGGTTTCAGCAAAAGTGATACCAACCAATTCGGTACCTAAAAAGGCAAAGACGGCGGTGACAAGTACCGAGAGAAATGCAACGAATCTACCCTTTGAACCTTCAATATTAAGGTTTTTAGCTTTATCGACATAATGAAGGAAAGCACCGGGGTCATTCCAGAATCTAAACCCAATTCTATCATGAGTTGGACCACCACCAAGGGTAATAACAAATAAAAGAATAATTAAACCCAAACACGTGATAACCTTTAATGCAGACAACCAAAACTCAATTTCACCAAAGAATCTGATACCCAATAAATTGATAGCCAAAATGATGACTAAAAAGATTGTGATCCAAACACCTGGATTCACTTTGTCTCTTGAGACCCAATATTGCATTGTTAACGAACCGGCAACCAACTGGTTAGCAGGTAAAATTAAATATTTGAAAAGATAGACGTAACCACAAGCGAATCCTAAGGCATCATCGACATAACGTTGACAGTAGTTAGCAAACCCATTCAATGGGACAAAAGTAGCAACTTCACCAAGACCGGCCATGACCATAAATACACAGAAACCAATAAGAGAGTATGCTACTAAGATAGCACCAGGGCCCGCGGCTTTCAATGCAGATCCGGTACCAATTAACAAACCGGTACCTAAAGCACCACCAATAGCAATCATAGTAACATGCCTTGAATCTAACGATTTTCTTAAACGGTTACCATCTTGTAAGGCCAAGTTGGCCACAGATGGATGGGATTTGGAAACATATAAGTTGTAGTCTTCAGTATGACGAGAAATGACTGAGACCAAGTCATCAGCACGATTTGAACCAGAATGGCTCTTTTCTAAATCCGAGGGCATTGGGGAAAGTATTATTAAAAAATAATTTGATAAAAATAATTATTTGTGGACGGAAATTACTCAATAGGATTTAAATGACACACCTGATGGATTAAACAAGCAAAGTGGACAAGTATTATCAACGACGAAATTGGATGACTTTATAGTTGGCAAACCGTTATCTAAAGTTGATCAACAAGGAATTGATAACAAAGAACTGACAACAATTCTAAATAAATGAATCTAGAGATAACTCTAAAAGAACTTTAAAATATCAATACTTTAAGGTGCAAGGGACTCACAGAATTCTCAGATACTCTGTGTGAAGGGTGTTGAAAATATAATACCAACTCTAAATGATCTAGAGTGTATAAACGTTAATTCTCAATTCATCGCCAGATTCCTCCATTATATATGAAACTCTCTCCATCGCTGATAAGTATTTTGCAATCTCGCACGACCCCCCTCAGTTCTTTTTACAATTATTTTTTCCGTCAACGCCCTAAATGTTTGCATCCATTGCCAAGAAATAAAAAGGAATGCCAATGATAGCATAATCTTTGGTAAAATTTTTCCTTATCTATTAAATTGGAATTGGGAGAAATAAGTCCGTATTCTTCCGTTAAGTATGCATTTACGTGGTTCTAAAAGAGCCAATAGGAGAGCGATATTTGCGGTTTGTACAGTTTAATGAAACTGTCGAAGAAAAAAATTAAAAATGTAGTGGAATAAATTATCTAAGAAATTTACAACGCCGTTCGGTTTTCCTACATATCGCCGCACTTCCAGAAGTAGCCGTTAGGTAGTTCTCGGTCATTAATGTTGGCTTCATTAGTGGCAATTACGTCTATTTGGCCCCGGGACTGGGAGGTGAGGTGGGAAGTGGGTAGTGAAATTTTCTGAGCTTAGTGGTGGGGTGGGATATTTTTTCTAACCATTAGGCTTCTTCTAGGAATATGCAAGCTCGAAGTTGAAGAGTCTCCACCGCGCCTAATTCAATTTTGACCCATCGTAATTGCAGGGTTCTATTGGAGAAGATAACGAGGTTCGTCATCAGGCAACGGTCAAGGTAAACAGTCACCACTAAGATAACCATCACCACCAAGATAACCATCGAGTCATATAAAGCCTACACCTGACCTAGGCTTAGACTTGAACATGCTTGAACATTACGAGCTTGCTTGTGCTTTTCGAACAGGCTTGGTCTTTGTGACAGTACGTTATTGGTGAATTTTGATCCTGAAATGCCCGATTACGTAGGCCCACAATCTAAACCCCTCCATAAATGTCTTGTCGGTTAAGATTAGAATTGCTTGCTAAGTGCAGTCTAATAACCGAAACCAGATACGATCACCAAGGTCGCTTGGTTAGTTAGTTGTAGGTTCTAACGTTAGGTTTGTCTGGATATATCATATATTTTAAATTTGTTAACTGCTATCTATTTGAAGCAAAAGTCCAATAACTTGTTGAAGATTCGCTTCGGCCAAGTGGTGGCTATCACTGCTGCGTCTTTCTGATCTTGCAAGTACATTTCTTCCTCTTCATCGATTTCTTGTTTACCAGTAGTAAGATCGGCTTCAAGGTTGGATCTGAAGTGGGTCTTCTTGACAAGTTTCCATACGACAAACAAGACAATGAAAAAGACCGGTGCAAAATATGATGTGAATAAGTTTGCAATCAGGAATTGTCCCGGGAAGAAGATCCAGAAACCGTTGAAAAACAATACAAGACCATTGATGACGACTCCAAAGTAAGTCATGTATGGATGTATGAATTTGGGAACCTTGTAATAAGAATAATCCGGACTCTCTACAGGGTTGCCTTGGGCTTTCATGGCACTTCTGAACTTGAAGTAACACCACCAGATGCACAAATAGGTACAAAGGATACCAGTGGTAGCCAAGTTAATGAACCAGTTGAAGACTTCGGCGGTGGATCTTCCAACACTCAAGAACGAAAGCATACCAATAAGCACGGAACCAACAACACAATAGATTGGAGCACCGTTCTTAAGACATTTCGAGAAGAATCTTGGTAAGTAACCAGCCAAAGAAGCAGAGTACGCACATCTGGTGGCAGCATAACAGAAACCGTTACCACAAGACCAAGCAGAAGTCATCACAATTGCATTGACAAGCGAGTCTAAACCAGATACACCAACAGACTTGACACCAATGACCCAAGGACTGGCAGCGGCACCAGCGGCACCCAGAGCTTTGGCAGCGAGCAAATCTGGGTTGTTGGAAGCACACAAGGTGTTCATGAAGAAAATACCACCAAAGTAGAAGAGATAGATTCTAATGTATGATCTCTTGGCAGCCTTACCAATATTAATACGAGGACTTTCGATTTCACCAGCAACCATGGCCAATAAATCAGGACCCCCACAAGCAAAGGCAGCGTAAATCAAAACATTCCACCAACCCAAGAATCTACCAGTAGATCCACTAACAAGATATTCCTTCATCAATCCACCTTCTTTCCAATGTTGGAATCCATAGACTTTACGTTGAGGATTACCTCCAACCATGGAAATCAATCCAAACACCATCAATCCAACAATCAACAACACTTTAAGAATCGAAGACCAAAACTCAATTTCCCCATACCAGTTTACACCAACAACATTGAAGAATAAGAATAGTATCAACGCAATAGCAATAAACACACCTGGATTCACGTCGGTCCAGTAACCAATCACAGAAGCAAATGCAACTGCCTCAACACAAATAAACATAAGACATGTGTACAAGTAGATCATAGTACAAGCAAAACCTAAGGCGGGATCAACCCATCTAGCAGCAAAATGAAGGAAACTTCCCTTCAAAGGAATATAACTACACATCTCTCCAACGGCCAACATCAACGGCCAGATCATAAGACATGCCCAGAATATGAATCCCAAAAACAACGAGAGAGATCCACTTGTAACCAAAGGTGATGAAAGACCCACAAACAACCCAGTACCAATACTCTGACCAATAATCATGAGCGATACATGTCTTGAGGATAACTTTCTTTGGGTGGTACCGTATTTTTCAACGTCGAGCTTATCGTTGAAATCTTCGAACCCTGTAGTAACAATATGTTGTTCTGTCGAACCTAACTGTTCAACATCAATAGTGATGTCTTGTTTCTCTTTAAACATGGTGGAAAATAGCTTTCGTTAGTCTTGTGATGTTTAATATAAAAACTGTAATAGCAAGTTGAGTTAACTTGTGATTTATAATGACGTTTGATATTTCAAGTATCCGATAGTTATCAAATGACTTTCTTAATTATCAAAGAACTCTCTTAATTATCAAAGGACTTTCTTGATTAAATCTCTTTCTTAACAAATGACTCTCTTAACTAATAGAACCTGATTTAAATAGTAGTAAGAGTGGAATAGAAGACTCTTGTGGTACCTTATATATGGCACTGTTTCTTATCTATATCCTTAGCGGATCTTATCACCCAGAAGTGTAGTTCCGTTTATTCTATCACCCCAGGTTTCAGTCTTATCAACTGAAAAAAAGAACTTGAGTGATTTTTCAGGTAGCCGCTAACGTCAGAAATGTCTTGGCCGGAATCGGTTCCCGTTTATAGAAAAAAGCAATTTCTTTTTAAAAGGCAGAAATAGACGGACTCGTGACAGCGTAACTGATATAAACTTACGTACCAACGTATGTGTACAAATCTTACGAGTATACCTATGCTTGGGAGGGGGTATCAAGCCAACTCCACTGTAAGTATTTTGTGAAAAGAGCCCTGATTCAAATTCTGATCGAGAGGCATTTTTTGGATTCCGGTTTGGAGATGAGCTGAGTTCCGGTACGAAGTTTCTAGCAAGTTTCAAGTAAGTCTCTAATCGAATCAAAATTATTTGTACTGTAGTAATAGTATATTTTTACCGGATATTGCAGATTATTACTAGATAACGAACGAAGATTAGACGAGTTGAATGAGCAGTAAAATTGTAGATGTATAGGTTCTTGAAATAGATAGATATTCATATAGTACATTCTAGACTGATTAGATGCCATCTCATAATTATAATTTCAAGTGAAGATCTGTGTGGGGTTGTATTAAAGTCTTCTAACCGATGTTAACTTGATGTAAATTACGCTAACTAGTTAAAATCAAAGCAGGGAGAGATGTACATTCATCTTGATTATAGATCAATACCGACCACTGAGGCATTCTCTACGACCCTTCTCTCTGTTAACATTTCTAGCCGCTAGTAAATGTTCAATCCAATCAACTGTCAGATCAGTGTCGTGTACTGCATACGGCCGTCTGATTAGATTCTTTAGCGGCTGTAGTAGAAACTCGGCGGACAGGTGTGCAGGAGTGTCAAACTCATTCCACGCCATTATTCCTGTTCTCGATTAGATTGTGGGTCCTCATCTGGTTGCGATTGGTTTATATACAGTCCTTCCAAGCCAATACAGCCTTACCAAGCCAAATTCTGCTTTGGCCCTCCAGTTCTTACAAATAACCCGGGGAATCACTTCAGCTTTAGCGGATAAAAATCTACACATCACCATAAGAAAGTGGAGTATTATGATTAAGTAGACCCGATTGCAGTTGAAGATCTCTCATTGGTTGTTTTCTGCAAAGCCTCGAGGAATAACCGAGTGGAGCTTTTGTGGCTTTGAAGAATAGACCATAATTAACAAAGTGTTGAGTTTCTTCAACCATCAAAAGTGCCCACTTGCCGAACCGCTACTGAAGATCGGCCTCATTTCTGAAATTACCGGCTGATAATCTGTTTGCAAATATGAAATTTAGAAGGGGGCTCATTTAAGAATACACCGTGGCATGGCGGTATCAATTCACATCTAATATCAAATTGCTCGCTTGGGGCCTTAGCATTATTTTTAGATATATTTTCATGATTATCGAGATTTCGTTTACGCTATCGATTCCTCATATGCTGAAGTAGATAGAATCCATAGTCGATTTGATTCTGGAAACTAATAAGTTAAACTGGTTACTAACGATAGTGGGTTGATTCTTTCGCAAATGGATAGTTGAACTCAGATAATGCAATACTGAGCGCAGCGAAGAATTGGAATGTCACTATAACTCACAAATACTGAAGACTGAGCGTAGTATTTTATAGGTGAATATTAGTGTAGTATTTGTGAATTATTAAGAGTTTTACAAGATCCAAAGATTCAAGGATTCAAGGATTCAAAGATTCAAAGATTCATAGATTCGAAGATTCAAAAGGGTCGAAGATTCAAAAGGGTCGAAGTTTCGATTCACGTCAAAATAACTCCAACAAATATTGACAGGTTGACCTTTCCTCTACCAAATAGCGAACTCAGATGATAATGATGGTCGGTCAACTTCCATTACCAGGGAAGTGTCAGATATATCAGATATCTAGTATCAGTTCAGAGCTGGTCAGAGCTGGTCAGAGTCCGTGCTTTTGAACAAATATAACTTATTCAGCTTGATTTCTATGATTTTTTTGTAAGAACAACTTTTAAAATCACTCGTTAAACTCTTAAGAGAGCCACTTTGTTGAAAGACAAGGTAAGTCCTTCATATGCACACTTTAAGATTTCTATATTCTCCAATACTCTAAAGTCTCATAAAAACTCTGAATCACATAGATAGACTTCTAGACGCTCAAGCTTTCATGAGATTTGAAAGACCCAGAAGCCCGAGTATTGGAGAAGACTAGTTTCAAAAACTTAGGTATTTGGCTGCTCCTTTGTGGATATTCAACCAAGAATTGTGCAGATAATTACCCAGAAGATTTGATAGAAGTTTGCTACAACCCTCTTGGAAAGAGTACTATGAGGGACAATTCAACGTGCTGCAGAGAGTCTTCATCTCATCACATATTCTCGAATCACAATATCCAGAACCTGGATTTCCCGTGATTCTGTTGACAGGTTCATGGAGTTTTCTAGAGTATCAAATATTTTCGTATTGGTAGAATTACCTAAAGATAACCTTTGCTCGAGTAAGATTCGATGACCCAGTTTAAAGAACTAATCCGATAATCAGATAGTGGGGGTCCTTATCTAGTTTGTGAAAGTGCCAGTGCTCCTAGACAAAGATCTGATTACGTAGAAGTATATGATATAGGGTTAAGTTTGAATATGATGTTAATAGGAAGTAGGGTGAGATAATTAGAGTAAATTTATCAACTCGCCCAAGGATGATCTGTCTTTTTCAAAGTCTAACAGGTTCCATTGGTGTAATCTGTTGTATTTAATTCAAGTCATTAATGAGGGCCCTTCTGAAATGAAGTACTTATACGAGGTTTTCTAGAAGTTCATAACCAATGTTTAGCAAAGGTATTTGTAATTGGAATCGGGCCGAAGGTCGGAAATTCGTTCTCCAATTGAGAGTTGTGTGAATTTTAGAGTCTCTATTGTCTCGCAGATCTGGTGAATTTCAGCTCTCGTAGCTTTTCAGCTCTCGTAGCTTTTCATCTCTAGCATATTGTCATCTTTCGTAGAATATCTTCTCTCGCTTAGTTTTTGCTGGGCAACAATAAATATAGCCAGATTCATGAACTTCGTTTGTGTAACGCAACTGAGATTTTCTAAATAGAACATCGAGGACGTAAGGAACGTTTAGCCTATTGCTTTTAGCCTCAGGCTTGTTTTGGCGCTTACTTAAGCGTGCATATGACATACGGAACCGGAGTTTGCGCTTATGTAAGCGTAAATTGTTGCAAAATGTTGTGGACCTTTTATAACTTTTATTATAAAAGGTCCAAAGTATTTCCATAATAAAACATTTATACCACAAGAAATGAAGGTTAATCAGTTCGATCAATGGCAAATTGTCAGTTATGTACAAATTATTTGGTTTACTGCGCTTGCAATTGTCAATATAGTACTCATCTCTATGTTCCATAATAAAGTCCAGAATCGAAAACAACTATGGATGTTCTCTGGCTACTTTGGAGGCTTCACCTTAGCTAAGATGCTTGGTGGAATCCTTGGTTTGGTATTCTTACATAAATCAGAATACGATCAAGGACTCTATATCGCTGTGTATGTGTTTGATTCCGTCTCACTTGGGGTATTGTTAAAGAGTGCTTTCCCATTTGTCAAATGCATGTTGAAAAAAGACGTTAAAAATGACGAAGAGATGTACACTAAGCCGTCCAAGTGGCCCGAGATGAATGGGGCTCCCAAGCTTATCGCAAAGTATCTTCTGGGTCCGTTGGAAGTCCTCACTTTATTCGTGCTTATTGCTATAATCTTATCGATTGTTGGTAGTTCTCAGATGGCTTCCGGTGGAAGCCTTACTGAAAACAAAGTCTCCTCGCTCATGTTTCTTGCTGCCACACTTGTTCTTGCAGCAATTGTGATATACGTCAACTTTAACAATCCTCACTACGTGCTCCCAGCCAGACTTCTTTTGGCGGTTTCCGGTCTTTTGGTAATTAGGTGTCTGTACGCGATTGTGGCCGTCTTTCACAATTTGAGTTTTACCAATCCATCGAAATACTCGTTGATGTTTGGTGACTATAAGTATTTTACTTTCCTTTCTTTGATGATGGAGTGTGTGATTGGTGTGATATTGTTATTTACCTACAGGTGGTTCTTAGTAAGCGGCAGATTTAATTAGTATTCCGATAAAAAACGACAGAGGCTTACCAAAAAGTCTAGATAATTTATACGTATAAAAATATACACTAATGTTTAATAATTTGATTATTGTTTTTTTTAACTATTTTGATTTATTTCTAGGAGAAACAAATCTAGTACGAAGGGCATTCTCTAAAATCATGCCTGCGTAAATCGTTACTTTTCAAAATTTAATGCTTATATCAGTCGCCACAATACAGAATGAATCGAAGGTGCAGCCACTTCAGATTGTGTGAATAAAAAGCATGAATAAATTTATGACCAAAAGAGAAGTTTCAGGCTAAGCATTCGTTCAAGATGTTAGTTAGGATATTAGAATTCTAACGGCTTCTCTGCCGCGTAGTCTCCGGCATTTTAAACGGAACCTCCAAACTTGCAATCTTATAAGAACTTGCTATCCTTCTAGAACTTGGGACACTCTTTGATTTCCTTATCTTGGCCAACTCTGGCACACATCTAACCCAGGACCCAAACCAACTATTCGTGTCAGTTTCATTGTCAACTCTTTGGCCAATGGAGGTAGCTCGACCTTGGGCTTTTGATATGAAGGGAATTGCCGGCAAGTAACATAACATGCTGTTTTGTATATATAAAGAATGTGCTGTCCTTTGACTACTTATGAAATGGTGAAACTCTCGAAAACTCATCCACAAGAATTTCTGAGTGTATGTTTTGCAATCTTGTCATCCAAGCAGTCTTGATTTTTAACGCTTGTTCTCCCATACTCCAAATAAAAGCGAGACGTAACTCAACAGCTATAATTTTTTCCAGTGTTTTAGAGAATATATCTGTTGATCTTGAGGAGGCGACGACCACTAATTATCGATAAGCGAGAATTGAGATATAATTATATTTGTCATCATACTTTCGGATTAACTACATCTCTTGTAGTTCATTTTAGGTGATATAATTGCAATTTAGCAAATAATAAATCATATTATGGAAAATATATCGTAGGGCTACAGACAATAAAACATGAACCTATTCTACCAAATGGCTAGATAGGTGTTGAAACCAATTATCTGATTGGTTTTGGGAGCTGTTGGAGGTCTGCTAGGAATATTTGGCAAATAAATAGTAAGAATTAATCAAATATATAAATTCACCACCAAATTTCACTTAAAATACAAGAGTTATTCAAACAAGTGGAGTAGTTATGCAGAGAAAACGTGCTTCGTGACGATAAAAGGCGTGTGATATGTGACACATTTAGAAATCTTATTCAATGCATAGAACATTCATCGAGAGTCAAAGTATTACAGAATATGAATAGATTTAACTTACTACTATTATCTTTCATAACGAACGTCAGTAATAGAGTCCACCCGATACTCCTGGAAAGAAGGATATGAATATTGCATGGGATTCACGGGTTCGTTGATACTAGTTGTGATAACCCTTCTGATAAAATTTTATACAATCATATCATGATCTACCCTTCCTATCCGTAGTCTCTCTCAGTTGCCGCAATTAATTGTATCGAGTCTCACAAAAAATATACCTGACACAAAAACACACATATACGGTTTTCATGCAGATATGTAGCATACAGCTCTTCGTGCGCCAAGGGTACTTGGCCTCGACGAGCCAAAAAAAAGTACTAGAACGTAACTTCGGCCAATTGGTGACAAGTTTTTCCGACGGTTTCTTGATTCAAGGCTCTAACTTCTTTAACTATACAAGCGAATATACAAGGTCTAAGGCTGCAAAAAATCCGATCCGGGAGAGCTCAGAAGAGCGCAACCCCTATACTCGTTTAAAGTATTTCATGGCAGCCTGGATTTCAATTCTCTGCAAACTGAATATTGGTTATGATATTGGTAATTAAATTTGTAAGCGAGCCAAGTGTTTACATCTTCTGTGCTATTACCAGCCTCTGCTAGACAATCTCTCGCTATCTCTAATAGAATCGATACTAACACCGGCCATCAAATCACCCAAATCAGTGGAGTATTCCAAGATTGCCTTTGGATCATCGTAATGGGTTGTAGCATTAACAATTGCCTTGGCCAATTTAGCAGGATGGGATGATTTGAAAATACCAGATCCAACGAAAACACCGTCACATCCTAATTGCATCAACAATGCAGCATCTGCAGGTGTAGCTACACCTCCGGCGGCGAAGTTAACAACAGGTAAAGTCTTTAACTCGATCACTTCTTGCAAAAGAGCAGCTGGAACACGTAATGTCTTAGCATATTCTGCCACTTGTTCAGGAGTCTTCAAGTTGTCAACAGCATCTTTAATCTCTTTCTTGATAATAGTGATGTGCTTAACGGCTTCAGAAACATCACCAGTACCAGCCTCACCCTTTGTTCTGATCATAGCAGCACCTTCGTTGATTCTTCTCAAAGCTTCACCAAGATCTTTGGCTCCACAGACAAAAGGAACACCGTAGTCAGACTTTGGAATATGGTTGGTTTTGTCAGCAGGAGTCAAGACTTCACTTTCGTCGATGTAGTCCACTTCTAAGGCTTCGAGAATTTGGGCTTCAACAAGATGTCCAATTCTAACTTTAGCCATTACTGGAATTGAAACGGCCTTCATGATCTCTTTGATCATTTGTGGGTCAGACATTCTACATACTTGACCAGACTTTCTCATGTCAGCAGGAATTCTTTCCAATGCCATTACTGCACAGGCACCAGCCTTTTCAGCAAGAACAGCCTGTTCGACGTTTACGACATCCATAATAACACCACCCTTTAACATTTGTGCCAAACCGGCCTTAACTTTGAAATTGGACATTGTAGATAGTAAGTAATTCTAATTCTAGTGGCGAATTGATTTAATGCTGTAACGTCGTTGGAAATTTCTCTCTTATATAAGGCATTTGAAAAATTACCTTTTATCTCGTCCTTTTAAGCGCATGCGTACTTGGAGCTGAAACCCCACATAACATATTTTGGACTCTTGATTTCTGACTCGGAATTTGACGCAGGCACTTCGACACAGCCTACAGTTCCAGAGAGTGAATTAATGACACCGAATGGGTCTCTGCCAGTAAATAATAACGAGAGGTCATCGGAATCGCTGGATATTCATTCTTCTGGCGACTTCCAACCTTTGGAAGACTCGGGAATTGACTCCGTGACTCACAAAATCTTACATCGACTCGGATCGCTCTAGCCAGAATCAGCAGGACTCAGCGACAACAGTAATAGTTGATAGGAAATTTATTACCTTTCTTTTTCCAAGACTTCAATTTCGAATAAGATTTCCATCCCAGAGTTTCCATATTTTCATCCTAGCTGATTTTCAGTCTTTAATAATTTACTTCACATTATAATTTCTTTGGATGACTACTTCAAAACATTTCGTTATCGGTGTTCTTGCCCTACAAGGTGCGTTCAGAGAACATCTCATATTCTTTCAAAATGTCCTTAAACAATATGACGAATATTCAAAGTATGCGCTTTCTTTTATAGAGGTTAAGACCAAGGAACAGCTTGAATCGTGTAACTCGTTGGTTATTCCTGGCGGAGAGAGTACTTCAATCTCATATATCGCTGAGCGTACTGGGTTGCTTGAACCTTTATTAGAATTTGTCAGTGATGATTCCAAATCAGTTTGGGGAACTTGTGCTGGACTAATCTTTTTAGCCCGCCAATTGAAAGGTGGGAAGAAGAACCAACACATTTTGGGAGGCTTGGATATTGAGGTAAAGAGAAATGCTTTTGGCAGACAACTCAATTCATTTGAGACCCACTTGGACTTCAGTTCATTTATTCCAGGTGTTAAGGAGTTCCCAACGGTCTTCATTAGGGCTCCTGTGATCAGTAAGATCTTGAACGATACTGAAGACGAACCAGTGGACGACGAGCCAATAATCATCTCGTCAAACACTTATCGGAACCCAAGTCCCGTAGATGTTTTATACACTTTGCATGATTATAACCAAACAGATTTGATAGTGGCTGTGAGACAAGGAAACAAGCTCGGGACGTCCTTTCATCCAGAACTAGGCGATGATGTTAGATTCCACAAGTGGTTTATAGATGAGTTTGTTTTACTGAGCGAAACTAGTACTTAGAGAAGGTTCTGGAAATCCTTTGCAAGTTTCTGCAAACCGTTTACAAGATTCTGCAAAACTACCTAAACAATAATTCAGCCAGATTTCACAACCATCCGTAATAAATCACCACATAACCAGATCTATCCCTCAATCACCCAACTTCTGCTAAATGAAAGATCATCACCACCAAAATAATCCAGATGTAAGATAGCTCAATATATATCAGACTAGAACGTAATTTCTTGTAGTACCGGTTAAATGATAACTAGAAGTCCTCGCCAACCTCACCAACTTCATTACATCTGACAACCTCTTCATTTCATACCGTTAACTATCACCATTTTGCATCCAAAGCTCGCGCTACCTGCAGTATCAAAATTGGTAATTTTCGGTGTAAACCATCAACTATCTCCACAGCTACTTCTACTGCTAACGAAATAGTACTACCACTACCAGAAGTTGCAGGCATTCACAGACCATAATATCCAGCGTCTATTCGTATCTTTCAAGGATCGCTTAGAATAGTCAATCAGGATTATGCAACATGCACGGATCTACAATGGGTCTAACAAGTTGGATAAGTCCACCTCTGCATCGTCGTCATCATCAGACAATCTTCTAAATGTTTCAAATCGAGGAGTATCAGGATCCCAGAGTATGAATAGATCTATACATTCTAACCACGCGACGTTGGTGGTTGGATCAAAGGAACCAACGTCCCCTACCAGTTCACCTCATGTTTTGAATCGAAACATAGGCAGTACAATCACCATTGGTAGAAAGGCAAACCATACACACACAGGAGGATATTCTCATTCCCATTTAAATCAACACCACCGCCACTTGTTGAACAATAAAAATTCATTAACTCCCTCGACCAGCATACGAAGTAGTTCGATATCCGATATTATATCTAGTCCTCAGAATCTCAACAACATCATGAGCAACGTATCCACTATAGCATCAAAGGAACCAGTGCAATTGACGCTATGGTTTCATGAATTGCGTACGTCCAGTGAAGATTGGATCATCGACTCCCATGCGATTCCTGGAGGAGTGAAAACGGGAGATATTTACGAATTGCAACTGTTGAATACGAAAAGTCTGAAGAAGTTGCTTTTGAAGGTCAACCCTCAAAATTTGAGAGATGTCAGCTCGGTGAATCAACTGCAACTGATCCCTCAAGAAGAACCAGATCTTGAAAAGTCGATTGTTGAAGACGACGTCCATACACTCAACCATGACGAAATAAAACAAGAATCGGAACACAACAGCGCAGGACCGTCTCCCCGTCTCGAACCTGCACCCTCACAAATAAACAAGTCCAAGCTTCAGATTTCGTTGCTATCCAACCCCTTACAAACTCTTTTGGATGTCCCTTCAAGAACTCCAGTTCAAATCAAGAAAATCTTCGATTTAAGCTCACTAGAAGCTGATTCTATAGAGATTGTCGTGAAGGACGTGAATCTCGCAAGAGATAGTATGTGGAACTTCTCTTCGAGCTTGGTCCATACTTGTGCACACATTGAGAAGCGACTCTCATTTCTAAACAATAGAACTGGGGTCATCAAGTATATTTATAAAAATGGAAAGTCAATCTTTTCAGGCTACATTGGGGAAAACACAAAAGTCGTATTCAGATCTGAAAGTGCCCGGTTAACGGTCTTGATCCAATTATCAAGAGAAATGTGGAACTTTGAAGAAAATGGAGAAATCATGTTTCATAAGTTGGTGAACAACTTGTTTCCCAAAATTTTCAAGCGATGGAGAAAGAATAATACTCATCATGTAATCACAATTGTACTATTCACCAGTTGTGACTTAACTAATGCTCCATGGATAACTTTAAGTCAGGGTGAAAGACCGAACAAAAGACGAGACTTCTTCAGAGTAGTGGTTGACCAGGTGAGTATTCTTTCTTGGGACAAAATCATGGCCGCCTTAAGACTCGAGTTTGCCAATTTCAAACGAGATGTTATGTTAACTTCGATCGACGGTGATTATGCTATAGAAGGAGAGCTTTTACCTGCTGTCAAAGGAAATATACTTGAAGCAGTTAACATGGGTCTAACATTGGTGAACAATAGATTTAGAAACACAGATTTGAAGCATACATTGAACCATTTCATTCTATTAACTGCTGGAACGGGGATATTTGATGTTGACTATGATTTGATGTTGGAAACAAGTAAGAAAATGACATCTCTTGATAGCAGTTTGGATATTGTTTGTTTGAGTCAGCCTCCGCTACATGTGGTGCCTCTTTTCAGATTCAATAACAAGGGAAAGGTTTCACATTGTGTACCTCATTGGTGTGATATCTCATTCTACAAGGATCAATCCGAGAGTGATATTCAATGGATTCCTAGATGTAAGATTTATGAATTGCAAATGATGGGAGTCATGGAAAATGAAGTAAACGAGGTAAGGATTGAAAGATTACAGGTCGATAAAAAGGCCAAGACCATGTTGGAGGCTATGGACATTTATGATAACAATGTCTTTAAGTCTGTCAATATAAAACTGGATTATTTTGATGGTGCAGATATTGAAAAGTATCAAATTAAGCAGATTCCAGCAAACAAACCATCTGAGATCAAGGATTCCAAAGCCACTCTCTCCTTAATATTCGAGCCTACATTGGTACCTTGCACTTCTATCGATGTTACAACCACCAACTCGTCTGCCCTGGGAACTGTTACAAATAGCACGCCAGAAACTTCGGCACTTTCGTCACTCTATGTTTTCAAGAAAAACATTGACGAAGCTCCTAAATCCTCTACGCACTCTCTCAGAAGTCAATCTTCAATGGCTACTATGAAAATAGATGCATTAAGAAGAGACACACTATCTCCAAGACTAATAAAGGCAGAAAATGTCCTTAAACTGGATCCATCAGGAAAAAACCTTAAACATCGAACCTTAAACGTACGCAAGCGTGAAATCACAGTTCCAAAACGTATAAGTCAACATAAAAGATCATCTGTTAACTTGGAAAGTGACGAAGACGACAAGGCTACAGATGTGTTCTGGAAAGAAATTGAAAATCCATCAAATGAAACCAATCATACTTCAGATCCGCTACAACACAGTAGGTGGACCCATGTTTTCCCCGCAAATATGAAGCGGAGGATTGTAAAATGGAAATCATTCCAAGCTCCGGCCGCTCTCCCAATCACCACTCCTGTATTTCCAACATTCAAACGGTTACAATCTGACTACACCTTTCAAATATATACAGTTTTGTTGAACTTTGAAAATTACATGGAACTATCGACCACACACGAATTGTTACGAGAAATGATCCAGCTCCGGTTATTGGCTGGGTTCCAAATCTGCTACGGAGATAAAGTCAAGAAAGTGGAAACCGAGAGGAAAGCAGGAAATGTCGAATACCTCATAAAATACTTATCAGAGTACAATACCTTGGGATCCCGAATCTATATGTCCCTAGATGACGAAATTCATAGATTATCGTGTGACAATAATGGAAGTGTCAATGTTCAGTTATATCGCAAAACCACACCCATAGACCAGGGTAATATAGGATCACTCAAAAGGTACTCTCCATTGATCAGAACACGTTATGCTGATGAATATACCTACGCCAAAGTTGATGCTCTCAACCTGAAACCACAAAAATTCAACTGGAACCAGTTTGATCAGTTTATCGCTGGTTATGAAGATGCTCTACCAGATTCGAAAAAGGATTTTTACATGATGAAGTTCGTCGTCATGCCAGCAGCAATTCCCAAAAATGCTTACTTTGTAAGCAACGAAAAGTTGTCTGACGAAGAAATAAGAGTGGAAGGGCTACGTAAGTTGATTGCAATCATTGAAAAGGGCAAACATATCAGGAAATCAGAAAGCAAAATGGACCAGTCGTATTCAGAAATCATTTTCTATACTGGAAATTTGTACGACTTTTTGAATGAAGAGGCTGAAAACTTTGACATCACAGGAAACCAGCCATCACTTATGATTCCGGAATCTATGAGGTTCAATAAATCCATCAAGTTAGCAGAATTGGCCGACGAGCTTCAGGGCGAGACCGGTTTACAGTTGGTTGACAGAACATGGCATTTCAAGCGCCATCTCCATTGTTTTATTGGAAACGAATTTGTTTCGTGGTTGTTGGAATGCTTTGAAGATATAAACTCTCGAGAAGAGGCAGCCTCGTATGGCCAATCGTTGATGAACAAAGGATTGTTCAAGCATGTAGAATCGAGACATGGATTATTGGATGGATACTATTTCTACGAATTTGAAGACGAGTATATTGATACCAGCTATATCGAGGAGAAAACAAGCTGGTTCAGTAAGAAGAAAACGGTTCCAGACTCCAATAATGGAACCCCAATCAATTCTACAAGAAACAATTCAGATAATGATTCGATATTATCACCACGAGTTGGTCCCCAAGATCCCTACGACTTGAGACGCATCACTTCCAATTCCTTGAATGAATCCGACAACTCGTCACCCACAGCCTCAATGAAAGCCAAACCAAAACGTAAAAAGTTTGTCTTGAGTAGATCAGTGAAATTCGACGTGGATCCGTTGAAAAAGTCCTTCAGACCAGAAATCGTCACTGTTCATTACGACAGAGTCCATAATCCAGAACATTGCTACCATATTCGACTCCAATGGCTAAACACTACTTCAAAATTCATTGACGAAACCATTATTAGCTGGTCAAGACTCTGTGAACGACACGGATTGAAGTTGGTCGAAACACCATGGAAAGAATTGTGCACGATTCCTCAAATTAACCCATTCCATTCGTTTGTCGATTTGAAGATGGAAATCAATCCCTGGCTAGACGAAGAGTTCCTGGACCCCAAGATCCTTAGAGCCAACAAATTCTTCTATCACTTGTACTTATTGAAGAAATGTGATTTCCTTTTGGACAACCGTTCAACAATCTTCTTTCTGAAGGAGAATATCGAGATCTCCTATAGTTGGGGCAAACCGACGTTTCAATACGCTCAATATATCCACAAGACTGGTTCTTATTTTGTTGAGTTGAGAGACAACGGAGACTTCTTTTTGGCTCCAAACAACATCCATATTACGAGGTTGAACACATCCCTCACATCCACAATCACCGACCCCGACCAGGGCAACAAGACATTTAAGGTAGACCCCCAACAAGTCATGTTGAGTTTTAGGACTGCGTGTCAGAACGAGGCGTTGTTGAGAAGCACTTTCCGTGAAGCTAAGAGTAGTTGGAGAAAGGTTGAAACTGAGTTGGTTAGTAAGTAGAAGAAGAAGAGGAAAAAGGAGAGGAAAAAGGAGAGGAAAAAGGAGAGGAACAAAAGGAGGAAAGAGCTAGTATGAGAAATTTTTCAAGGATCCAGTGTTTGGAACTATTAGTATAAGTCATTATCTAGTACTTTTTATACTGCTCCCTATACTTCTTTAAGTGCTCCTTCAAGGATTGCTATCAACAGCTGGAAATCATTATAACTTTCTGATTTTGAGGAACATAAAAACGGAAATGTCTAAATTGCAACCAACAAATAAGAAGAATATCTCAGTTTTAGTTGCAAAGGGAAAATCTAGTTCTGTTCTGGTCTGTTAAACTCCTGTATGTGTTACTTGGCTCCGGAAAGTTCCGTTGATCATTGGCTAGCACTTTGAAACTCCATTACTGAGCTCTAATCGGGGGTTTTCTCATTATTCTCAGCAACGGTACGCTCAATCAAGCTCTACTGTGCTCCGTTCGATTATTGTGAACTCTGTTTGGATATACTTAGCTCTTCATTCCTTCCTACATTTATTTTACTCTATGCTTAGATGACTATATATCTAAATACAGACTAGTTTGCGATTCTCTCAGCGATCTTGAGGGCATCGGCCAACACTCCGTGAGAAGTGACCTCGGCACCAGCTCCAGCACCTTGAATAATCAATGGGTTTGGATATCTTTCGGAAGTAATAGAGACGACATTGTCGCTACCCTTCAACGAACTGAATGGATGGTCAAAGTCAAACTTACCGATTTCTACAGAAACCTTGTTGGCCTTAAAGTCAACCTTACCGACGAATCTCAAGGTCTTGTTCTCGGCAAATGCTTCATCCTTCAACTTCTGGATCTCAGCATCGTATTCTGGCAATTTAGCCATGAATTCCTCACCAGTGGCCACAGATTCCAATGGTTTTGGAATCAACGACTCGACAGAGAAGGAGGTCGGAGACTCAACGTCAAAGCCGGCGATTCTGGCCAAAATGGTTACCTTTCTAGCGACATCCAAACCGTTCAAGTCGTCCCTTGGATCTGGTTCGGTATATCCCAACTCCTTGGCCTTACCAACAATGTCTGAAAAGTTGACCTTGGAGTCGGCGTCGGTGGTGGAGAAGATATTGAAGATATACGACAATGATCCCGAGAAAATCCCTTCGATTTTCTCAATCTTGTCGCCAGTGGCTATCAAATCTCTCAAAGGACCAATGATAGGTAAGCCTGCACCGACGGTGGCTTCGTGGTAGACCAAACCACCGCCAGGGGCAGCGGAGGACGCAAAAATGTCGTTCCATTCGGATAAACTCGACGAAAACGCCTTTTTGTTAGGAGTAGCAATGGAGATTCCACTCTGAATAAATGTCGTGTAGAAGTCGGCGATTTGTTGGTTCGAGGTATTATCGATTAAAATGGTGGGTCTGGAAGCGCCTTTAAGGAACGCATTCAATTCAGCTAATGGCAATACTGGTTGAGCGGCAGCTGACTTGTAGGTGGCCAAGTCGACTGGGGCATAGTTGGTGGAGAACAATGCTTCCTTGGACGATCTGGCAAGATAGACGACTTGGAAGTTGATTGGCGATTTCAAATTCTTCAATTGGTTGATGAAGGCAGAGCCCACGACTCCTGAGCCAATAATGGCCACGTTGACTGATCTAGACATGTTTGTGGAGAGAAGTAGAATGGTGAAAAATGGGATTGATAAGTTGTTGAGGCTCGAGTCATGATATTATAGCACGTGATGATGATCACGTGTCCGAAATTGGATTCTGAATCACAAGAACGGAGGGGGTTACTTCATGGGATAATTAACATATATAGAGAGATAGCAGTACATTGATGTATATATTCTTGAGGTTGTAAGATATTCTTCAGCTAGCAGTGGTGGTTTCTACCAATTTTCTAGATAGAATATAATTTATAAAGGTCACGTGTATGGATGCAAAAAAGAGCCATCATAAATATCTTCACGGTAACGATTTATATGTTAGTCAACTCATATAAGGATCAGAGCATCACAGTTATTCAAGTCCATTACGAGTTTTATCAAATAAACATCAATTACAGGTGATATTTAGTGATATTTAATAGGGAATATTCACGTGCTTTTATACGCGTGACTGGTTGGAGAAAGTGAAGATAGACCACCCATCTACAGAATTACTTTGAACATACTATTCTAATCACCCTAGTCGAGTGTCTATGCATATATCTTGCACGCCGACTGGCTTAGCTTTATGTTGTGTAACTGTATGTTGTTTAATTTGGAAATCTCTGTCTTACAACAATTATTAAGTCTATCATATATATATTGAGTATAAGTGCATGCAAGAGTCTCTCTAAAGATTTCTAAGAGTTGTTCTGAGAATATTTTGATTCTAATTTCTGAGTATCCTGGTTTCTCTCTGGCAATACAATACCGGTCCCAAAAACTCTTTGGTTAAATGAATATCATAGCTACAACCAAGAAAATGAAGTAGCATTCAAATTTCAAAGAAGAAGCCAGACTCTTTTTTGGGTCTGTGTCTGTACCGTTCAGAATATAAGTGAAGTTATTCAATGGCTGTGGCATCAAGCCAAGTTCAACCAAGCGTTTGAAATCCCATTCGATCGTAGTTTCCGTCTTGAAGCACCAGAAGATCCAGCCGTTGGAGTTGCGGGTATATTGATCCAACTGGATTTCAATAAATTTTCTATAAGCCTTCCGTTGGGCTTTGGACCATTTCTTGAAGTTATTGATTTGCGAGCACGAACCGACCCGAGAGAAGTCCAGATACGGCAGCTGGCCCTCGTAACGAGATCCCAATCCTACTCCATTCAACCAAGGAGTGCAATCAGTAAGAGCAGCAGACCATTCACCAACAACGGCCGGATGATGTTTCAACTCGTCTTTTATGGACTCGGAGTAATCTTTGATATTCTGAATGTGGGTGGTGATATTTTGCGATACTGCTCCTCCAAACACCTCATAATGATGATGATCTATTAAGATATTATAATATGGGGAAGAACTATTGGAGTTGGAGTTGCTGGTGCTGTTGGAGTTGCTGGTGCTGTTGGAACCATTGTTGCTGGTATTTTCACTCATAAAGTTATTGTAAAACCCGATTCCCTTAAATGCATCGTGGAAAACAATTGTGTTGTTCAAAGCTTGCGTTGCTCTCGCGTCTCTATAAGTAGTTTCATAAAATTCAAGAATTTTCTCCATCGACAAGGCTGGACTATATGGCTCGTTCACAACCTCGATACCAAGGATGGTATCTTTATAGTTTCTGGCCATAGAAGCTGTACCATATTTCACGTAAATCTGATGAAGAACCTCATAACTCAACTCGATATTTTCCGTAGTATTGAACCAGCCAGGAAACCCGATATCTCTATAGCCCGAGTTGTCAAATCCATTCTGTGATCCTGGAAGGCCATGGAGATCGATCCATACTTTGCGATCGTTATTCTTTGCCCACTCCAATGCTTTGTCCAAGTATTCTTGTGCTCCTTGGACGTATGGATCGTTGGGTAACTTTTTGAACGCCCAGTATCCAATTGGAATCCTAACCATATTCAACCCGAAACTCTTGATAGTTTCAAAGTCCAGTTCGTTGTAGAACGTGTCCCAGTGATTCTGAAGACGTCTGGCGGCTTCATCTGGTCCCAACTGCTTCGTATAATGATACTCATCTATAGGGATACTTTCATTCCCATTTGTTTGGTTAAAAGCAAGAAAGAGCGAAGGAGTGATGTATGGTTCAAGTACCAACCAGCCACCCAATGCTACACCTTTATATTGAAAGTTGTTGGAGTTATATTGAGACTGAAGGCTGGAACTATTGGTGGTGATGTTGGAAATATTGAATGTGGAAATATTGAATGTGGAAATATTGAAAGCAGAAATTGGAATCGAGAAGACAATGAATGTGAAGAGAAAAGGTAAGTACATCTTTAGTGGTGAGAAGATTAGTTTGGTTAGTTATGTTGAACTTTATGGTGATCTAATGTTGAAATTGTTGGCAGTAAATCTGAAAAAAGTCTGGCGGGAGGTTTGAAACAGACAAAAAAGTTCAGAAAGAGGAATGTTGTAATGTGGTGAGAGTATTACAAACCGGCAGATGTGAGCTGGGTTAGCTTATGGGTATTGATCTCGCTAAAGTAGCCACAGATCTATTTACAGCCATTTCAAAAATCTACGCGATTGTTGTTAAATCGTGTCGTGAATTTACATGTCGTGAATTTTCATGTCGCGAAACTTGTAGCTGAAACATGTCGCAAATTGTAACTGTAACATGTCGCGAATAAAAACACGACATCAAGATTAGAGTCCTAATATTCACTTATATCACTAATCTCCACAACTGTTCACTAAATATTCACTGAGATTCACTAAATCTCCACAAATATTAAGTACTTTTGCGCTCAGTATTCAATATTCACTACAAAACTCTCTTAATTCACAAATGCTTCGTTACGCTCAGCATTTGCTCTCTACTAACTTGTCAATAAATTGCGTATTGTATGGTGAATATGTACAAAGAGTCCAAAGGATATGTGTGGTAACATACATCGCTTGTAGAATCCAAACCAAAGCCCAGAGTATCATGAGCGAAAAGAAAGTCATCAGTAGAGGTATAGAGCTGAGAACAGACTGAGAAGATATAAGGATCTCGAGTCATCAGAAGTAGAAGAAGAACATTTTGTGAGGATCTCTCCACTGGACAGATTTAGATTTTATAAAATCTCGTCATTAGTTAAAGATCTCGGGGTCTCATGAAGACGTTGTCTAATCACTAAGAATACCAAAATCTTCAAGTAGGCGATCAGAAACTGTCAAGAATGATGTCCATAATAGTCAGATAGCAATAGTTGTATGAATATCATATAAATATCTCATGATATCATATAAATATCTCATAATATCATATAAATATCTTATGATATCATATAAATACTTACAATATCATAGTTCATAAAATTTCACAAGAGTTCTCACTATAATTGATCAAAATTGTTCTTAGTTACCTCTAGTGATTTAATCCAAATCTTCTTCGATCTTTTCCTTTTCTGGAGTCAAAACATTACTCACACTAGGAGGAGGTCTGGCAGCAATCATCATAACAACTAATTCATAAACATCTTCAGGAACAGATCTTTGATAGATTCCCAAGATATCAGTTGGGTTTGGATAGACAGCCAAAGCCTTGTAGAAACAAACAGCAGCGTCAACCTTCTTATCTGGTAAGGTGGCCAATTGTTCACCCAAGGCCACTTGTTGCATGAAGAAAGTTTCCTTTTCAGTCAACTCAGTTGGAATTGGGTTGGTCTGCAAGTCCAATTCCAAAGCACTCTTGACGGTCTCCAATTTGCTCTTCATGGATTCTTTGGTGATCTTTTCCTTTAACTTTTTTTGTTTGACGGCTCTCTTTTTCAACGACTTTCTGAAGTCACTAGAACTTCTACGTTTGTAATCGAAGTATACGGCATATCCAGCGAGGGCGGTAGCGGCGATGGCTGTGAAGGTTAAAGCTCTACTCATTTTTAGGGGGAATAAGAGTGGAGGTGAAAGTGATGGATCTCAGCAAGGTTGAAAAATTTGTCGATTCCGCAGTTTGCATATAAAATTACATAGTTAACGAAGTTGATTATAGAAGTAGTGGTATGATTAGAGAACTATGAGCGAAGCAATTTATTAGTGAGAACTATTAGCCAAGCGAATAGTTTTCTCGGGTTTCTGTTTATTTGCAAGATAATATATTAATGGTACTCAGTACTTATTGAATTGAATCGTTCACTATAGGCTGATATTGTGTTAGTAAGTATAACTGCAATCCTATTCTAAATATCATGATTAGCTCAAATGCCTACGAATACCACCAGACTGATTAACTCCCGCATTTTATTCTTTCTTAGTTGGTCGAGAACTCAATAGTCTACTTAGCTGAGTACTCTATATTCTGCTTTGATGACAACTCTCTAGTCTACTTAGCTGACAACTCTACTATCTAAAATTAATATAATGAGAACCTAGAAAATTGTGAGTTTCTGTGGACTCCCTTTCTCGAATAATCTGTTACATTTCACAGTGGCTCTACAAGTCCGGGCTTGTTTACCGAGTCTACGGAGTTTTAGGGTCTCCGATCCTATGTTTTCAGTTCTAGAATTCTTTTCTCGTTTAGAAGGAAGCTTTCTGTCTACATCTCTTTTTAACTCTACGTCCCTATACGTGACTTTCCTTCTCTGTATCTCTCTATCAGATTTTCTAGCAAATACTCTCGTAGATATTCTCGGTCTCCGTAGCCTTGGTTCCTTTTCATAACTCTGTCATCATAAATGTCGCGAAATCACAAATCTCTGTCACCACCACTACAACACTAAAGACGCTATATGACCTGTCTGAGAAACCATTACAGCCCAACTTCCGTCTAGATCGAGAATTCGACGAAATATATCTATGATGTTGAAGTTGCTGAAATGCTGAAATAGCGGTAGCGACAGATCTGACCATAGAGCACTAACGAACACACAATCCTTCTAGAGAGCTGAAAGAACAATCATAGAGGATACTGATAAATCTAATAGGACGTTTATAGCAAAGATTCCTGAGTTGAAGGACTTCTACCTCGATTCAACGGGCTATTATTTTCTCAAGTAGGGGAATCCCCAGACAAAAATGCGCTTCCACGGTATACTTTAGTTTCACATAGTACAGCCACCAATCACTTTGTAGATCGAAGGCAGGCAAATCTTTTCTTTCGGATATATTTAAGATACCCGAGCTTGGGAGCCTCTGGTGGTCTCAATAAGTTGTATAAGCAGAATGGCTAGATGTCGGTTTTGTAATCGGAAGGAATAGGGTTTTACATGGGAGGAAGCGATAATAAATAAGGATACAGGGCCTATATGGGTCTTGTTATTAAAATTAGTACAGCTTAACAAACGTAGCGAAGTATTTACTCAGTATTTACTTAATATTTAAGGATATAACTCTTGAAATGTAGGATTAATAATGCTTACACTAGATAGATTCTTATTATTAGATTTATAAACTCATGTTATATTACCTCTAAAAAGAGTTCATATAGACTCATAGATGATATCTGGAAGAAGATCAGTTAAGATCATTAAATACTGATAAAATGATAAAATATAATAATCGGAGATATAATATAATAATCGGTGTTATGATAATAATAATCGGTGATGTAATATAATAATTGGTAATATAAAATAATAAATAATAATGTCCCATTCTCGGACTCTTATTCAAGGTAAGCTGGTGACTTGACAAGTTTCTTCAAAACCTTGATCACAGCATCTGCAGCATATTCGTAATCACTCAACTCGTTGTAGAGCTGGGCCGAAAACCGCATATACAACTTGCCATTGTGCACTACATATGGAACAAAGGTGTTGTGGGTGAACAACTGGGCATAATAGTAATCAAGACACTTCTTCTTGCTAGGACCCGTCAACACAGCCACGTCTACACCCAATTCAGAAACTGGCACTTCAACATTTATCATAGTAGTGACACCCAGGACCGGCCCCAATATGGAGGTTCCCCATTTTTCAGAGACCACGGCTGCTACGTTCAAAGCGAGAGAATGGCAATAATCCCAAATTGCTTGTTCTCCACCGCAAACCTCCTGACGGAACCTAATGACATCAGGAATAACACTAACCGACGCAAAGTTCTTTGTTCCTACAAATGCAAAACGATCTACCAAACGAGTCGCTTCTAACGAAGGGTCCAATACAACAGAATCATCCAAATACGAATGACTAATTGGCAAAGAGTGTACCTTACGATGATGACGTTGTGCTACGTACAACACTGCACATCCACGAGGAACATAAAACCACTTGTGCAAGTTTGATACAAAGAAGTCAGCATCAAGCGAATCCAAATGTAACGGGATTAAACCTGCACCATGAGCACCATCAACCAAAGAAAGCACCCCGTACTTGCGACACAATTGCACTAATCTTTCAAAGGGAACCCGAATCCCCGGCATCGAGATAATAGTATCAAACAAAGCCAACTTGGGACTTTCACGCTTGAACACCTCTTCAAATTTTGCAACCACCTCGTCATCGCTAAGTGGATAATCCAATTGCACCAGTAATGGCACAACACCATGACGGCTTTCAAGAAACTTTACGGTGTTTTCACAACTATCAAACACCGTGCTTGGGAAAACAATCTTGTCACCTTGAGCAAACGGAAGACTCCGCAAAACTGTATTTGCTCCCAGAGTGGCATTGTCAACGAATGCTAAATTGCGATAGTCGGCTCCAAGTACCTTTGCAAGCTCCTTCAAGCTCCGAGAATACTCAAGCTTTTGCTCTAACCGGATGAACCGATCAGGAAACTGATAATCTTCTCTGATAGCTTCAATGTACTTTTCAATAACAGGATCTGGAGTAACCCCAGACGATCCATGGTTTACTGGAAAAACCTTAGAATAAAGCGATTTGAAGTACTTAGCCCTGAAGGGTTTACCGAACGGAACCTCTGACATATCAATTATATTATACTATGATAATTCTTCAAGCAATAACCATTCCCAAACCTTGCTCCTTATATATTCTCGAGAATCATAAACTTGTGAATCTTTTAGGGTGACTCACCGTAAATATTTGACGTGCGACAGTGGTATTATTAGTAAGTTTTATGACAAGTCTCTAGAAATAATGGAATAAGGACTTGAAGGATAATAATCCTCTGTAAATGAAAATCTCGACCAATTCTTTCAAGGTCCCCCTAAGTTCCCCCTTTATCACCAAAATGGTTCAAGAAATATCAAAGAAAAACATCAGTACCGCGATGGACTTTGTTACAGAAGTTCATTACAAAAGTTCCAATCCAGCCAACTTCCAATCTAGTCAACATTCTTTCCTTTATCTCTAGCCAAAGTCACAAATTGCGCTCAAAACAGCTTGATTAACTAGTGTTTGAGGAAATATCCACTTCAGGAACGTCGAAGTGTGCAGATGAGTATCATAATCCTGAATATGTTGAGATGAGGAGGAAATGATCACCGCTTATGATATTTAATACAAGCTATTCAACAATAGGAGCATCAATTTCTTTGTTACAAGGGTTCATGGACTTGTTCTACCTATATAGATCTAGAATCGTTGGATTTTGAAGTTCTGTATTTTTTTGCAGCCGAGGACCACTTTTAGGTATCCCAGACTCCGACCTTTAGGTATCCCAGACTCCGACCCCGATCAATAAAGAGACCAGTAAAGTACTCTAGCTATACTTAGTACAGATATCTAGGTATCACTAAAGCTTTAATATCTAGTGATATTTTCTGTAGAGTTACTTAGAGATCACAGCCTTCTAAGTTAGAGATACCCTGCATATACTAAATACTGATACATATACGAATATTCAGCTCCTCTCCATAGCCAGCTGCATGGCTAGAAAATGGCTCACTCCCTAACTAACTCCGTTAATATCCCAGTCACTTTCACTCTCACTTTCCCTCTCACTAACCCCACCTCACTCCTTCCCTTTTCTCACTCTCTTTCTCACTCTCTTTCCTCTCTATCTTTTCTCATAAAAGTCGTGCGCGCCCATTTCTTTCAAACCCATCAAATCTGATTGGTTCTAAACAACAACCTCCTGTACTACTACCATCACCAAATGTCCGTCGAAGTTACTACATATCCCGACTCCACGAACAAGTGGCCTACGCCATTTGTCAACTTGGCTAACGCCTCTGCGTACCCAGCCTTCAAACCAGTTGACACCAAGAAACAAACATCCCAAATTTTCAAATTTTCATTCTACACCACTGTGGGTGCCTACGCCTGGTTGTATTTGTGGAAGAGAACCACCTTCAAATTGGGCTTGCCTATGACCGTGGTGGGTTTTGCTACCGTTGCCACGGGTGCCAAAGGAATCGTCACTAACTTGAGAGAAAAGAATGACGGATGGAACACCTTTTGGGCAGTGGGTGCCGGGAACTTGGCCGTTTTGACCGCTGGATTCAAGAATATGCCTTTAAAACACAAGGCCTTGACTGGTCTTGGTGGTGCTGCAGTCGCCGCATTCTTAGACCACGCAATCTGGGCCCAAAGTGCCAGTTCTGCTGGTAGAGACTATAAATTTGTGGAAGCAAATGGTGACGAGGTATTGGAAAAGCAACAGTTCTGGGATGTCTGGAAGAGAAGACCGTTGTCACAAACTGTGGAGAGTTTGGGAGTGGGGAGAGGTATCTTTAAGCCTTAGTTCACCAATGTGACTGATAGAACACGTCCAATGGCTACACCAAGAGCTATATCAGAGGTATCACTAGAATTTATCTAGAATTTATGATGGTATTTATCACTAAGATCTGATAATTAATGGAACTTGTCCGTATACTTTTATGGTACTTGTCGCTGGAATCTCTAGTGTCCTGTGGACCTCACTAGAATCAATATTTTGGCATCACTTAAAAGTACTGACTGGCCACGACACAGCAAACTACATCCATACTGGCTGATTCAAATTCAATAGTAATATGTTAGTTTAACTACACCAAATGCATTTCATCAATAGTTTAGTAGCTCGGATTGTAGATTTTGAGACCAGCTAGCATACTGGACCAGACTGGACTGGCTAGGTTGGTGCTCGATAGTTGGTGCTCGATAGCCAGCTCAGTATTGTTAGCTAATCGACTAATTATTGATCGGTTTAGTTATTATGAAGGAGTATATTTAAATACCCATTGGTACCACTAATACAACAAGCTATATATCTCTTCTAAATGTCACTATACATCTAGACATTCACCATATTCATCTATATACAATTCAACATCCTCATTATTGGGCTAGAGATGACAACATCAGAGAGCCGTATATATAGTTGCTGATCGGTTCCATTGAGTCTTGGGAGTCTTAGGAAGTCTCGCTAGTCTAGCTAACTCTCACTCATGTTAAGATGGGTATTGAGGCTGAAGATCCTCACTCGTGGTGAAGATTTAAGTATCAAGACTTCAAGATTACCCATTCAAGGTCTGTCTCGGTCATGATCTAGCGACTCCCGGCACTAGATTAGCTAGTCTAACACTGCTTATAAGGATAATCCAAAGCAGGAGACGATTTCAACTTCCACAACTTCTTCTTCTTCTTCGTAGTAACATGTTCAGCAAACACTTCGTCGCAATACTTCTTCTTCCACACTCTAATAAAACTCGGGTCCCAGAGTTCACTGGCAATCCCCAAATCCTTACAACACCTCATCAACGCGTTACTCTTACATCCTTCCAACGCGGTAGTGATCTTCTCCTCGCCTCCAAAGTAATCTTGTTCACCTCTGGCCACACTCACGAGCCTTCCGTGGCAAATTAAAGCGTACTCACGGCTGATTTGTTTGGGACTGATCAAGCTCTCTGTTCTTGGGGCAAGCCCCCAACCGCCAGGCCCGAATGCACGGTTCAAGATTCTACGATATTTAATTTCCGGTAAGTATAACAATCCGTCGGGTTTGATCTCGATATCCTCGCTGGATAAGGGTGCAAGGAGAATATCCGCCACGTCTCGTGGGAACGGCTGCAGCCCCAAGCCAAAGAATGAGTCTGACCAGTCTATTGGTTGGGTTGTTTCATTGTTGACTCCGTTGTTAATTATGGGAGAGTCGTGTAATGAAGTTACTGGCGCGTCTTTGGCGATTTCTCTGGCCTCTTCGTCAACTTCTTCAGGCTTGCTCTTGACGTATTGTGGACTCAGCGCGTATGTTTTCTTAGTGACTCCAGTTTTCACGTACTTTGGAGCTGCTGCATAATATCTCACGGCCCCGCTGTTCCGCGGTAACCTTAATAACTGTCTGAAGCCGATCATTATGGAGTAAGAGAGGAGGTGGAGGTTTGGGGTTTGAGAAGTGTCGTTTTATTTTAGTTCGTTTTCTGTGAGTGAGAGTGACGCGACATGAGAAGGTAATGTGACGCGACACACTCAATAATGCGACATAAGAACCTCAAAGATATCTAGGAATTCTAACGATATCTAGGAATACTAAAGAACTCTGTCTGGAATAGCAAATACTCTCGCTAGATATAAGAAGTTATTACTAGATATATAGGCCCCTCAACTCTCATTTGATCCACCAAAATATCGCTACAAATAAATATCTCTCATCTCTCATTAGATCTACTAGAATTCCATGAATGTTCTTGCTATAAAATTCTAATGCATTTTTTTAAGTCTATCCTTCGCTTTCTCTATGGAGGGCTGGGGCCCTCGACATTTTCCTCTATATCCTCATGGGTCACACGTTCAAAGTATATGTAATCAAAGAGTGACTTTCGCAATGGTTTGCCAATTTTGAACTTGGAAGTGAGATGGTGATACTCCGTTTGGTTGGAGAGGTCGGTGATGGATTGTTGAAGCGTGGCGTCCATCAAGAATGTCTTTTCAAGCTCGTGCAACTCGGTGTACTTTTGGGTGAGGAAATATTCGATCAATACTTCGTCGTTGGTTTCCAAAAGACGGACTTTATCTCTGGCAGACATACTTTTGATGAGTTCCACCGCTTTTTCTGGTACGACGGTTCCACTGGTCGTATAGTCGCTCTCCTTGAAGATTGGAAGGATATTGTCGCTTTTTAGCCAGAGACGAAGACACGGAACATAGTAGTAATCGTCGAAGAAGTAGCTTTTAATGCCTTCCGAATATTCTTGATTGAGCACTGGTAAAATATCGTTCGGCACGTAGACCGGAACTCCACTAATCTGGGAGTATCTTAAAGGCACGATACTCTCCAAGCTCAGCCAGTGCTTTCTTCTGTCCATGTAGAGTTCGATCGGCTCGCCCTGGTCATTTTTCTCATTAATATAGTCCAGATATTCTCCTGGAGGGGTTTCGTCGTTCTTGCCGACCCCGGTGATGTCGATATATGTCCCGGTATCTACATCTATAAATCTGGCATCGATGAAGTTGTCCTTGTGGGGCACGTTACGGTGGTGAATAAACGTCGAGCAGTCAATAAGATACTTACCGAACCCTTCCTCGATGTTTTCTACCACCATTGTCATGTTGAAGTATCGTGCAAGACGGTTGAGTTCTGCGCTAGGCATCTGAATATCAATATCAATATCAAAGGGAAACATAAGTCCGTCCCAATACCATGACAATAACGGTCCATGAGCAATCCACGAGATAATCCCCTTTTCTTGGGCAAACCTGAACCAGTTCCGCAAGAGCCTGTCTAAAATGACTTGTTCACGGATCTCCAATTGGGTTTCTGTCCAAGTTTTGTCCTTTTTGTATCGTAAGCCACCATCGAAGAATCTCCATTCGTAGTGCCAACCGGTATCAGGACCTTGGAGCGTAGCAAGTTTGTAGTAGGTAGGTTCGTCCTCCTCAGTGTACTGCATGGAATATTCCAAACCTTTGAAATGGTTTAGTTCGTGACGAGTGAGAGGGTTGGTGAACTCGCTGTTGCTAGGTTGGTCAGGATCGGAATCCGATTCGGCCTTTGCTTTCTCAAGACGGTCTTTATATTCAGAAATCTGTTGTAACACTTCGTCTTGTTGGTAGTGGAAGGCATCGGCCGGCAAACTCAATTCTCTAGAACCATTAACGTTCTTCTGAGAAGTGATTTCGTTCATTTTGTAAATATCATACTTGTTCTCTAGCGGACGAGGAGGAACTGTTTTCAAAAGGTTTCTAAGCTCTGTTGCTGGGTTCAAGGTAATGGGTTCATCCAATTTGTCGACTTTATTCCGTTCAATGTAGTTGGAAAACAAGTTGGAATCGACAATTCGCTTCTTATGGTCCACATCAATATCGATCTGGTACGTTCCTTCGTTGGTAAGAAATACAATTGATAACGGAGACTCCTGGTGGGTCAACAAGAAACTCTTTCCTTGCAACAAAGCTTGACGTTGGGAAGTTTGTACCATTGGCGATTGGTTCACCACAAAGCCCGGGATCAACTGGGGAGGAACTTCCAACGCTTCCAACTCTTCTTCAGACATATCCTTGGAGTTCTTGCAAAAATCAGGGTACTTTGTGTCTTTGTTAGTCAGTTTCTTCAACCATTCACAGTCCAACCTATATTTAGGGTCTGGGACTCGTAAATCATCGTTTAGAAATGTCAAGTCCACCCAGTCGGACCAGGCAAACGGTAATCTTACCTTGCTATCATGTTCAGATAAGTTATCAGGATTCTTTTTCTGAAGCTGGTATCTGATCTCGTTCAAATATACGGCAAACGTAAACCTTGGATCGTAAAAGATCTCGTTTTTGGTCAACCAGTTATGGTAGTCGTTAGTAGCAAGAAAGTCTTGCGGAATGATCTGCAATTGTGTGTTTGTGAGCGTGGTGTTTGCCAACCAATAGGTATTATTTTCGTTGGTATAGACCTTGTGAAGAAGGTAAGATACTTTCTCATCCGACGAGAGATCGTTGTAGGGCTTGTCTTCGGGATACTGTATATCTTGCATATCCATTTCGCCGACCTCGTCGATTTCCTGGGATATTGCTAGTTTATGCTCGATTGCAGAGTCTTTTAGTTTGAGTTCTTCATCCTGATAAACCCTTACAAAGAAGATCAAGTTCAAAAAGAGAATTATGCTGAACGTTATACCCACAGATTTAATACTCTGGATGTGATACGATAAATTCATAGCGAGTGGATAGTGGTTAGTGAAATTGGGAAGTTAAGTCCGTGTATTGTTCGTGTATTGTTCGTGGTTGATTCGTGGTTGATTCGTGTTTGATTCGTGTTTGATTGGCAGTGTCTCGTTATATAGTGACTTCTTCTATTTCTAATGTCTCTTGTTTATGAAGGCTATGTTTATAAAAGCACTGGAGGTCAATTTAGCAACGTGTTGTCGTACTTAAAGACCTTGCTGTCAGTTATTAGTACCCTCTGTAATTTATAAGTGTAGTCTCTTCTAGATTCTTTCTCTGTAGCTGTCACTGTATATTCTCTTAAATATACTCTCAAGCCTCTGTGGGATTTATTTCTCTTCGAGGAATTTATCTTCGCCAAACCTGTCAAGTGGCCTTCAATAGTCTACTGACAAAACTTACAGTCTGGTAGAACTCTGTCAGTGTTGGAAAGAACGCCCGATCAGATAAATTTTAGTCGTGTGAATATTGGGGTTATGAACGGCTGGAATCCGAAGCAAAGCCGAATTATTCATGGATTCAATAGCACAATTACGGTTAAAAGGTGGGCCCTAATTTACCAACGACGTCCTATAAATTATATCGCTAATAGTTACGTTATATCACTCTCTTTCGCTAGATCTATGGGATCGTCGCCGTCCCCATAAGCTCGATCTTATAATTTATTCGCACCCCTTACATTTATTTTGTGTAGCAAGTACGTGTTACTTAGCAAGACAATAAGTTTGTAACTCATGACGAAACACAGCGGGGACATAGTCACAGTAACGTCAAAGCAATGAGCCTCGAAGTATGAGCCTCGAAGTATGAGCGAATCTCACTTCTTTAACTCAGGAATGCGCTTAGCAATTTCTTAAAGAGACCTCACGTCACTCGTCGTAGTTTATAGTCACATTGGAGACATGAAAGAATTGTCCAGTTCTTTGGAAAATTCTGAGTTTGAGCCTCTAGGCTAGGGAGGATTCAAGAATAGAGTTAAGAAGCATGAAATTGTGCTTAGCAAGTACCGGATTTATTTAGAGTTAAACAATTAGTGAAGCACTGTTGACACAAGTTGAATAGTGTCTGAGTTAGGTATTAGAGGTCCCATCCCAGTAATTAGAGCTCTAGCGGTATAAACTCTTACCTAAGACATAGCTATAATTCTAGCTATAATTCTAAATCGATATCACCTATACTCTTCTGTTCAAGCTTTATATTGTATTGGAGAACGCGTGGTTGGGAGGGTGTTTTATAACTAGTGCACATGTGGAAATTATTGTGTTTACTCGGCTACTCTTTGGCTACTCTTTGGTTACTCTTTGGAGCCGCGTGCTAATCTTCTTCTACTGTAATTCGTCACTGTGTGCTAGATCTGCGATGTTGCCCTACTTGAGTTCTGAGCCGATCTCTGAGTCTCAGAGTGACAATAGCGAGCAAAGAGCGACTATAGTGAGCAAAGGATATCTCCAAGTCATTAGTGGCCCTAGTGAGGATATCAGAGAATGCTCAAAGTCTCAGTCTCTTAGTCTCTTGGTGCTTAACTACCATTTTGTAATTTGTGATCTCTCAGTGTTTAGTATATTTGAGATTATGTAATCGAACTACAATTGATTATATAATATAGAGTTGAAAACCTACATAAATTGAAGACATCTACTACATCGATTATATAATCAGATCATCCTCTAATTTTAGATTATGTAATATAATCCTATAGGTTTCGTAATTGAACAGAAACAACCATATTGATATACTTCAGAATTGATGCCCAGTAACCATAGCGACAACCTTGACTATCGCTTCTATTGTTTTCGGAATTTTAGCACAAACTGGCAACGCTCTCTTTAAATAAACCCTCTAGTATTATCATTAACACATTTGGCTACAAGTTTGTTACATAGAGGGCAGCACATCCCTAAATAGTGTGAGAATTGTCTAGGAATATTCCTATGGAGAAGTCACAGTCTGTAACTACACCAAATATGTCACACTCGAGAACTACACCAATTTTGTCTTAGTCTGAAACTATCAATTATCTCTCAAACTAAATTAACGACAAACGGCTCTCGAGACTTTCTTTAGTCTACAGTCTCTCAATGGACAATAATGCATCAGATAGAATTCACCCATGGTGCCATAGGATATTTTGAACTCACTCTATCTAATCTCACTCTACTCGATGTCACACTGCAACTCTACACTACACTAATCTCACAAATAAACCCGTTAATTGATATAAACTTTTCTAGAATATTTCGTTCACATTGATCAGACTCAATTGAATATATTTAGCATCGCCACGGTAATTCTCGCCATGGTGAATCTCAAAATGAATAAAATAGAACTTCTTAAATAGAACATACCGAATTCCAGGTACTTTTCTTCGACCATTGGAACCCTTCACATGCAGTTCTTCATTTGATAAAATCACGGCTCGGCTCCATAAATCATAAAGTCTTAGGGATAAATTATAAGGGAATCCATAACGTCCAATACAGACCAACAATATTAACTTAGATTCACTAAATCTCCACTAAAATTGACTTAGATTCACTAAATCTCTCTAATACTTCATTATAACATACACAGCGTGAATGATACCAGGAATATAACCTAAAAGTGTCAACAAGATATTGATAAAGAACGATGAAGAACATCCTCTCTCTAAGAAGACCCCTAACGGAGGTAAAATGATTGCAAAAAATAATTTAAAGATATCGGAACAAGTAACAGCCATTTTGTTTGATAATGATTGTGAATAATTAAGAAATTAAGAGGAGAAATTTATGAGGAGAATTTCATGTCTTATATAGAAATTGGTGGGATTGCTAACATTTAGGTTGCGCCTGAATCATGCATTGTTACTCCAGCATCGTCGAATAAGCTTGCTGGAATATATGCAGGATTCTTTTGGTGGTAGTGTTACACGAGGGGGCTAGGGAAAGAAAGTGCAAGGCTAGAGCAGGCTAGAGGAGGCTGAGGAGGATAGAGTAGGCTGGTGTGTGGCTAGATGGGGATAGTAAATAGAGGAATCTTATTTATTTACATGTTATTCCGTGTACTCGGTCGCTGGAGTTCGACTTTTCGCAGCCGTAGAGTCGATTTTTAGTTGCTGCCCGGATCACGGGTATCATGCTGCAGGACCCCGTATTATGGTTAGTACAATTATAATGAGTTAGAAAGGACCAGTGAATATGGAAGTTTTAGCCTACTCTATCACAAAGAATTGAATACAATCATCTAAAAGCGTGAGAGTTTCTGATCTAAGTGGCTCAGTTCCTGTAAGCTAAAACTTTGAAGATTTTGGTTAGGAGTATCACGTCTAGCAATAACGATGATAATTCCAATACATTCTACTTCAAAATTCTACTCCCAAACGAGTAACATTAAGATCAAAATGCTCAATAAAACCGATGATCTGATTACTCAGAGAATCCAGAGAATTCGGTGATTTCAAGACCAACTGAAATATTTGCTCCGATATACTTCGATAGTTGGATAATCGAATATTGGAACTTCTTGTCTCTAAAACGTCACTAGACCACCATGGACCATCTTATTGTTCCTGGGTTACCGATGGTGCATTGTAGATGTTTGACCAAACAAGGCTCCCAATCTCAGTAGCAAACCTTGCGATGAGTGACGATTCAGCAATGAAAAATATCACGTGGCTGAATTCCGATAGTGTTGCTGGGTAGGGGAGATGAGATACTCCACAATCACAAACAATAACTGGAAGAATGAGACAGTATTGTGGAACCATGACTAATATCTCTCTGACAAAATTATGGAACTCTCATTAAAAACTCTCTGACAATATCATGGAACTCTTAATAATGATGGAACTCCAATAATTGTGGAGAATTCTATAACGTTACTAAGGATTTTTAACCGATAACTAAACGATCATAACTAAGCCAGGGATCTAACGATATTATTTAATGACAATAAAGTGCCCATCGTAGAAATAGTGAGTGAACCAACCTTAGATGGCGAAGTAGAGACAGCAACGAAATTCTTCAGAGAATGGTCGTTTGTCAAGTCAATTATATTTATATTTCTTCGTCTCTGATCTTATATTATAAAGGATTTTGGATTTTGGTTGGTATTTCGGGCAGGTGAGCGGTATGGATGCTGACATTTTGCAACCAAAAGATTCTAAGAGGTACCAATATTGATGATAATTTCAATTAACTGATCTCTTAGCGAGATTATAGAGAGGTGGGTTCTTTTCTATAATCCTTAGAGAGTATTCGAAGAGGCTACAGCAAACTTTCTGGAATACATTGTCAAGTACTTCGTTCAGGGACTCTAAGCTGAGTGGCCCTGAGCTTAGTCTCTTCTCTCGGGGTGCTCGAAGACTCAATGGCGAGTTATAGATGCTGCTACTAGATGCTACTACTATTTGGTATAGATCTCCTCATAGTAACTGAAAAGAGTTCTTGTTGAGTTACTTGAGTTACTTGTTAAGGAACATATCTCTCACAAAGAATTACTCACAAGCTTCTGAGAAGCAAAGTTACTAGAAAAGTTACTAAACAAGTTTCTTCACAGTAATTTCGCTTCTGTCTCTATTACTTAGATTCATAGACCTCCGTCTACAGGAAACGTCGCTCGGCTTAGTATTCTATAAATTCATAGACTTCCGCCCTCAACCAACTTCGCTTCGCTCAGTTGGTTTTCGTTCTCAAATTTACACTCGTAATTTCCATCCTCAAAATTTTTCCTCGTCCATCAAATGATTCAACCTCACTCTAACGACACTACGACACGACACTATCACCAAAATGTCTGACTTACAATTGAGTATATTAAAAGTAGTCGATGCTCAAAATGAGATCTCCAACACGTTGGATATTCCTGAGTTCAAATCCATCGACGCCAACACTCTCCACTCCAACTTAACATCATTATGGGCCAAAGAAATGATCAACTTTTCCAAAATCGAAATAGACCAATGGACCCTCACCCCCGAAGCAACCTCTTTCATCAAGAACGGAGCCTCTCCAGAAGTCCAGGTTGTGGACGAAGTTTTGAAGTCGTTAGAGACCTTAACCATATCAGACTTGAAAGCCAAGTTGGGACCTATTGGTCTTTTGGGACAAGGAAAAGCATTCAAAAACAAGTGGTTAACCAAAGATGGTGATAAGTTGGTCGCACAAGTAACTGAGTTGCCTAAAGACGATGTTTTGCTTGAATTACAACAGATCCAAAAGACTGGGACCTTGGAAGACAAGAAGGAACTTACAGAATTGAAGAAGAGAAAGCTTATTGTTTTGAACAAGATTGTGGGCTACAAGGTCGAAAAGGCTCCTAAGTTTGCTCTCACCATCACCACCTACCAAACCGATATCACTTCAGACATGATAACAAACAACTCATGGAAGGACGCCGAATTCAAACCATATAACTTCAACTCGGAAGGTGTTTATCCTCAATCCGGAGCCTTACATCCGCTTAACAAAGTCAGAGAAGAGTTCAGACAAATTTTCTTCTCGATGGGATTCTCAGAAATGCCTTCCAACCAATACGTGGAAAGTGGTTTCTGGAACTTCGACACCTTATTTGTACCCCAACAACATCCAGCAAGAGATTTACAAGATACCTTTTACTTGAAGGATCCTGCAGTTGCCGGTAAGCCTGAAGATGAAACCTACTGGAACAATATCAAACAAGTTCACGAAGAAGGTAAATATGGTTCCATTGGTTACAGATATCCATGGAAGGAAGCAGAATCATTGAGAATGGTTTTAAGAACTCATTCCACCGCCATTTCGGCCGCCATGCTCCACAAATTGGCCGACGATCCTAAACCCGTTCGTTTGTTCTCCATCGACAGAGTTTTCCGTAACGAAGCCGTGGATGCCACTCATTTGGCTGAGTTCCATCAAGTTGAAGGTGTTATGGCCGGTTACGATATCACTTTAGGTGACTTGATCGGTTTCATGGACGATTTCTTCGGCAAGATGGGTGTCAAAGGTTTAAGATTCAAGGCCGCCTACAACCCTTACACCGAACCATCCTTGGAAATCTTTGCTTTCCACAAGGGTTTAGGAAAATGGGTTGAAATCGGTAACTCCGGTATGTTCAGACCAGAAATGTTGGAATCCATGGGCTTGCCAAAGAACTTACGTGTCTTGGGTTGGGGTCTCTCATTAGAAAGACCAACCATGATCAAGTATGGTGTTTCTAACATCAGAGAATTGTTGGGACACAAGGTTTCGTTGGATTTCATTGAAACTAACCCAGCCGCAAGATTGGATGAAGATTTGGTCTAGATATAGAGAACCATTAATAATCATTTAAATGTTAGTGATAAATGTAATAAGATATAGAATTGTAGAGTAATATCGCTAGAGTTGGCTAGAGTGCGCTGGAGTTCGCTAGAGAACGATAGAGTGCGCTGGAGTTCGCTAGAGAACGATAGAGAACGCTAGATCACTCGCTAAAGTGCGCTAGATCACTCACTAGCACTCACTAGCACTCACTCTGAGCTTTGTCACGTTTCTTTATCACAATCAAACTTCGCTTCGCTCAGTTTCATCGCTCGCGCTCTAAAAACTAAACTCAAATTCCCAAATCTAAATCTCCACAACGCTCCTTATCGAAACTCCCCTAAATCTACTCACCATGGGAGAATCTACTGAGTCTACAGAGAACGACGACTTTTCGTGTAAATGGACCGATTGTGCTCAAGATCTGTTCGATAAACAAGCCCATTTAGTGAACCACTTGAATTCTAGCCATGTTGCACATTTAGCTCACTTGACGCCCAACACGCCAATCAGATATTCCTGTCAATGGGAGGGATGTGGTCGGTTTGGGATGGAGCAGCCATCGAAGTTTGCGTTGTTGCTGCATTGTCGGACCCATACTGGCGAGAAACCGTATTTCTGTCCTGTCCCTGAATGTGAGAAGCACTTTATCCGGTCAGATGCGTTGGCGAAACATGTCAAGGGTGTGCATGGATTATATGACTTGAAGGAGTTGATGAGGGTGACGGAAATGGTGGATATGGTGACTCTGGAAGAATATTTGCTGCTTATTGAAAAAGACTATGAGTTCAAGAATCCATGGTGGTTTAGTAGCAAGTTCGTGGATCTATTGGCAGAAGGACTCGTGGATTTGAGAAAAGGTCATGACCCTGAAAATCACTATGATCATGTATATAATGATGGAGATTCTATTGATCCTAAACAGCCTGTGGCGTCTTCCGTCAAAGTTGACGTCAAATCGCTCTACAATTTACCATATGATTTTACTCAACACAAGGTAGCACAGCTACGTTACTTTAAATATGTACGTCAGTCGCTGGAGGACTTGATAGATCCTATGGATGAAAAAAACCGCTCAGTCAATGTGATACATCGTCAACAACAACTCATTAAAGTGTCTCGAGGAGAACCGGTGGAGATATTACCTACGCTGGACCCTCTCCACCAAAAATTACACAATGATTCGATTGGTTTGAGAGAGGCATATGATTCCAAATCGGAAGATTTCGAAGACGTGGAGAATCTTGCACAATTGGAAGAAATTTACCAAAAGTTGACCACGAGATTACACACTGCAAATCGTATAAACAAAGTGGTGAGCACACAGTTAGCTGGATCTTTACAACATAAACGAAAATTATGGTTGATGAACCAACTACTTATTGATGCAAACGTGGAGATTGGTTTACCTCCGGAACCCTCTGTTGTCCCACAACGTGTAACCCAAGATCATATTGATGAAGAGTTGTATCAATGATTGGAATAGTGAATCTTTAAAAATAAAGCATGATAAATAATATGATATCTAGAGTGTTCAGAATATCCAAGGCAAAGATGATTTACAGATCATATCAGGAATGATTTAGATACTTGATAGGAAACATATCGGGGATATTCTAGACACTTATAGTAATAAAGTCAAGCATGATCTGGAATATTGAGGAAAATCAAATAGCATGATACCTAGAGTGTTGTGCTGGGGGTGAAGCTAACAGGGTTAAGTACTAATTTCACGACTAATAACTCGGTGAGGTGGACATAAACTGTGAAAGTAGTATTGGCATCACTTATTGAATAGAGATCCAACGACCTGTTTTAGAGAACGTATGAAATGCTCGTGTTATTGTGAATCTTTTCGTTTATTTGCGGAGAGAGGGCCTACTCGAGCAGCTTAACATGGCAGGTTGTGAAAAGAAATTGGAAACGAGACAGATCAACAATATAGGTTCCGAATTTTGATTGTATTCTTGGTAATCACTACTTCAATGATAAGACAACTATTGTGATCGTGTGCCGAGTCGTTGTGGATATACCAGATCTAAATATATACTCGAGTCAATCTTGATCCTGGAGATTTCTTTATGCAGCATTTCGTCTTCGGTCTTGAATGCCTATTTTGCATTTTTGGTCCTCTCCTAGGTCTACCGGTAACTCATTTCTCTTGCCTACCGATTTTCTAGATAGGGGAATCGAACATAATACTTACCAATTGTATTAGGCACAATTCGCAGCCGTCAATACACTCATCAATAGGTCTTGGATATGAAGAAATCAGATCCATGAACCTCAAAAAACTTCCCAGAGACATCTATACATTGCATTTGTGGTATTGAATCTAACCGCTAGCGATTTTTATTATCCTCTCAGGGGCCTCACAAAGTCATATTCCTCAAAGTCAATTAAGGGGAGGTATAGACACTCTGAGATGGTGAAACGAAAACTCAGAAGTTTACGAGAACTAGTCCAATGTCGTAGCTGTTCAGAAGTTGCACAAAGTTCGAAAGCGTCTGAACTATTCACTAGATACGAAAACTTGTTGAATCAATTGCTACATGTATCCGAGAATGGACCACTTCCGATTGCTGAGAAATTTGTGTATATCTACAATTACTCAGAGTTTTTTGGTTCTGGATAACAACAGACTACATTAAGTTCTGGATATCTCCCAGTAGTCCAATATATTAGAATACTTAATATTTGGGTCAAGCTCTTCAATAGATAAAATGCTATGGTAGATATGAAGTATCAAGTCGAGAAGAATCCGGATTTGACAAGATTCTGTTTGAGAACGTTCGGTACGAAGGGAAAGATCTAGGCTGTTATCACGCACAGTGGTTATTACGGTTAGTGAATCACCTCGTTGGATGGGCTTGATTATTACCCTTTGATAATTAATGTTTCATGGATGATTATTTATCTACAATGGTTTAGGAACCGTGGTCTTAGGAAATGATTAATGTGCTAATGCTATCTCCAGAGAATATCTAGAGAATATCTAGAGAATATTTAGAGAAATTGAATAAAGCATTGCGTAGCAGTGTGGATTGAAGAATGGCATCAAAAGTTGGATTTTATGACTCAAGACGAAAAATAACAATTTATCATTTTGGGTAAGGTCTACAACGATGGAGATCTCGTATTTACTTGGACTAAGTCGATTTTACTCAGATATCCTCAGATTCTAATATGTGATGACTATCGTTCTTTGACAGCAATTTCAGAAGTGTTTTATTTCCAGTTGCATTTATTAGTATACATATTATATATCGAAATTGAGTGGAAATTTCCATCTAAGACAATATTACTAGTCACAAATCTACGCTTTCTTTTCTGACCTAAGATTGACGACTCTCTGTCTCCTACAAAAATATTCTTTAACATTAGAATAACCCATGCTCATGTTTGGCTGCAAAATATAACTCAAAAACGCATCATTTTTTTGCTAAAAAATATCAAATAATTAATAACCCATTTAATATTAGAATATAACTCGTCCACAATATTGTCTATCTAAAACTCTTCTATTTCACAAATAATTCGCTACGCTCATTGTGTCTCGATCGAAATCTCATCTTCGCTACTCTATTCGGTCGAGATATACTCGCTGCATAACTTCTTGAAGTCTTCTGCATATAGTAGCTACAGTCTAAGTTGCTTGTGAAAATTAAGATTCTTATCGCTATTTATGGAATTTATCGGATTTAATAGCAAATTTTCATCTAGTCGAAAAATATACCTAATTCTTTGAGCCTTGGTGGGATATCTCGCTCTCGTAATTGCAGCCACTGATTTCTATGGAGCCACTAATCAGTTACAAAGATTTCTCCGTTCAAGATATATGTAGGAACGTCAGAAATGGATTAAATTTACGAAAAAACAGATGCAAAATTGTGTACTGATAAGGTACAGATTTGGCTTAAAAGGAAAAACACTGTGGGAGGGGAATAATTGCCTGATAATATTCATAAAGGAAAAAAGGTCAACGATGCTGGATGACTTCTATGATTTACTTGATAGTAGGGCTTGTTTAGTTTAGTTTAGTCTCAGACGGGTGTTCAAGCAGTCGGAATTATTAGCTCTAGCTCTTATTTGAATATAGTTGCATCACCGGTGTCTCACGAAATGCGTTTATAAAATATTTGAAGGGAGCCCTGGCGTGAATACGAAAGAAAATACGACCCCTTGAGTAAATATGGTGATCCCATCATGACCACAACGATTATAAATCCGTCAAGATACGTGATTTGGATTGAGGTGATGAAAGTGTTCATAAGCTGAAATCGGAAACGAAGTAAAGAAAATTTACTTGTAAGTTGTCATCCCTATTTAATAAAATCTTTTTAGACCTTACGTAGAGATTACTGCAGGGATGTGCATTAGAGGTGTGCAGGCCAAATGCAGATTTATAATGCAAATAATAGCACAGCTACAGATAAGATGGAAATTACACGCGCATAATATGGAAATTGACAAACTGAAATAATGTAGAAATGATACTAACATAAGATATGTATGTTATACTGATTTACACAGTCCTAATTTGCATAGATAAAGATTATCAGATCTATAAGATTTGGACTATTTCAACTCCAACCTAACACCTTTACTAGAATTCCTCTCTGAACTTCGTCACTATTCCGAATTATAACGTTGCCCAAAACTACAATCTTTCGAAAATAAAGGAACAGCCTTCCAGAAGTTAAAGATGTTTTGGGAAATATTGTTAGAAATGTGGAGTAGGATGGCTCGCATTTGGATGTTGACTTGGCGATCGAGGGCCAGCAATCTCACAAGAAATTTATCATTCAGACATTATTGCAACTATGAGTGACCAATACGTCAGGATGCCACCGGATCCGTCATCAGGTGTAATGGTGTGGTGTTAAGTTGAGAGATCAAGAAGTCGCAAACTTTGTATAATATTTATCGTAAATAAGATAAAGCACACGGCGCATAAATCTCAGAAATATATGCATGATGTAAGCTTTGCAATCTCCCCGTTTGCCTCTTTTTACACATTACATGATTGTGTCAGATATTTCCAAAAAAAATATCATTCCACAAACTTTGATTTCATATTGCAAAACTCTTGCTAGTGATCTTTTGTATATATAAAAGGGAGATTCTTTATATTCTGGGGCAACTTTGATAGTCCCTATGAATTTCGATCCGCTACAAGAGCTTGATATATTGACAGTATCTGCGCTTAGTGAATACGACGCCACAAATGTGGGACTAGGAGGAAATGATGGAGTTGGGAGGTGGCTAAGTGACGGAAATGTGGAGAATTACATATTTAATTGGAATAATTTCAAATTCGATGAAAATAGAGATAACTATCAACATGATGGGAATAATTATAAAACTAATAGCAATTATAAATTTAAAGAAGTAAAACTGTTTGAGAATTATAGAATTAACGGGAAAATAACTAAGAATCATCATAAATCCTCGGGAAACGATGAAACATATGGAAATCTGAATCACAAACTCGATGGAAATCTCAATCAAAAATTCAATAATACCACAAATTATAAGTTTCCAGGAGGAGACACATGTATCGGAAATAACGAATTTCCAACAAATAATAAATCATCTGACAAAAATAATTCTGAATATAATATTTTTTTCTCCAAATTTGCATCCAATACAGAATTTGATTTGTCCCAAAATCGTCCAACAAAGCCAAAATCAAAGTCTCAATCTAATATAATACCTTTGAAACCTTCAGTGACAATTGCTTCTATTGACACGTTCGAAATGCTCAGAAAGTCCGTGGAAGCTCATAAAAGTAAACGCAAAAGTATTTCCGAGGGACAAAACTCCAGAACGAAAATCAGAAGCAAGTTCTTTATGAAAAAATCAAAATCCACCACTGCAATACCTTCTGATTTCCTTCCAATGTCTACCTTCTTCACTCAAAACAAGAAAAAGTCCACCGTCACCTCACCCATTGTTGATGAAAACGACATTTGTGAACTCTTTGCGTTCGAGCACGGTGAAATCTCCAAAGATCACAGCGTCTCGCCAACCACAGATCCAATTGACTCTTTGTTTGCGTATTCAAAGAATTTAGATCTTTCACTTGATTGTAGACAGAACGATGACGACGATGATTTGAACGATATCACCAGGTGTAACGACGACTTCATAAGGACCGATTTCCTTGGCTCTTTTAATTTTACTTCAAAAACCTTTAACGACTTTGTTTTTGAAGAATATTAGAATCTCTATATGTAGTATATGATAATAATCTTAATTAGAAGCAGTAGCATGAAGTGGCGTATCGCTTTATTGAAAACTATCTGAGTATTATTTCGTTTGACTCGCTAGGAGTTAAGGCCTGGACTAAGTGCTGGGGAAACTCGTAGTATGAAGGAACCTTTATGTGAGAAAGTTCACCAATTAGTAGAGTCATTATAAAGATATCAAAGTATCATCTGGTTATCTCAAATTCTTCCAAGTCTCTTTCATTACTTATACCTGATTGTCTCAAAATCTGTCCGTCTCATTCATTGCTTATATCTGTCTCGGTCTCTATGATTACCAATATCTATCTGTGTCTCTTTCATTACTTATAGCTTATCGGCTTTATTTTCCTTAATTAACCTCAGATCCACTACGTATCTCAAGAAATATTATTGCAGAGGAGGAGTAATGTGACCAGATTAATTTCAATGGACTTTTGAAGTAACTCTCACAAATACAGTGGAAATTAGATGTCTCCCAAATTTCTCATTATCCCTTGCTGATTATTATACATCTCCAATCAATGGTTTTAATGCAATGGGCAACAATTCTGCTGCGTCTCCCCGAAATCCCCACGTATCCTTCACGTTTCCAGCCACAATCTCGTTGTCAATATCGGTGTTGAAAATAGCCACTTTCCCACCTCTAAGTTTTATACGATCCACGTAACTATTGGCAGGATAGACGGTACCGCTTGTTCCTATCACTAATACCAAATCGACACAGTCGTCCAGTTCTATGAAATTGTCTACTTGATCTATCAAGCGTAATGGGAGCGACTCGCCAAACCATACCACGTCAGGACGGAGTAGCGAGCCGTCCCTACAAACAGGACATTGGGGAAGTTCTGATTCTGGGATTTCTTTCACGGGGTTAAACTGGGGAGATGCGAAAGAACTTATCGATTCTGTGTGTCGTAAGTCGTGGAAACTACCCTGTCGTGACGATGGAATAGAACCCTGACCATTGGTTGGTGAACTGATTGGTAAATCCTGACTGGTAGGTGAAATTGTCAGTGAGATGGTTGGTAAATCTTGTTGATTGGTCGGTAAATCCTGAGTAGTCTGTTCCTTGACAGATCCTTGTCTCTCTAAGTCTCTTCCCTCGCTTTTTACCCTCGCTCTATATTCATACTCCGTGTCCGCCAACGCCCTCGTTAGAGGATTCTTGAAATTATCCCGGGCCACATAGTTACACATAAAACTCGTACATTTGAGAGCAAATAACGAGCCGTGGATCTCATACAAATTCTCCTTCAAGTGGCCACTTCGACTCAGTAGTCCATCAACGTTTTGGGTGATGGTGATGTACTCTAACTTCCTTCCATCCACAGTCTGACCGCTCAACTTGGATAACTTACTGAGCGCTAAGTGGCCCTTATTTGGCAGAGCCTTAAGGGCGTTGATCCTTCTCCACGAATAAAACTGCCACACCAATCCTGGATCAATATAAAATGCATCTGGTGTTGCCAAATCGATCATGTTGAAATTCTTCCAGAGTCCCTGAGATCCGCGGAAAGTCGGGATCCCCGACGACACAGAGAGCCCGGCACCTACTAGAGCCACGATCCGCTTGGATTTCTTGAGGTGCTCCTGGAATTCGGTTAGATGGTTGTTCATGCTGAGAAGAATCTGGTTATCAATGTGTCTAAAATTCTCGATCGTATATGCCGGAAAATCTTGACAACTTTTGCATCAACATTTATTTTGGTGTGTTAAGATTTGCATCAATTTTGCATCAATTCTTTATATTATACAGATACATTTACAAGTAAGCTAGGTCTAAGCTACTAGGGAGATTTAGCCACAGGATACAGTGGTAGAGAAGACTATGCTCTAAGCGAACTAATATCTTCAGTATTCAAGGTTCTGTTAAGAGTTCCTGGTCATTTTACACCAAGTCTTCTAATTTCCTTGCTTCAACTTCCAAGCCAAATACTTTGCAGAGTGTCCGAATTCCACGTTATTATTGGTAAGTATTCTGTTGCCCTCGATAGCAATAGGAGGAGAACGGTAGAATATCACTTCTTCCAGAATGAAATCGTTGTCGGACAACTTTTGTTTCTTGTTCAACATTTCACTCACATGGGCAAATTCACGATTGTCGTCTGGAATACTATATGCAAGAATACCTCCTGCTAACAATGTCGAGTATGCGGATACAGACTTGTGGTAATTGGTTCCAGTTGGGGCAATACTGGTTGGAGTGGGGCTATTTGTTTTTCTAAACAATTGTTGATGTTGTTGGTGTTGTAATTGTTGCATTTGTTGTTCTTGCAACTTCTTTTGTTGGTTTTCTTGTATTTGTGCTTGCAACAGCTTGTACGATCCTGGTAAGTAGTTCTTATCGTCCGTCATACCAAAAGAAGGCGGAAGATCAAGCCCGGTGGCAGAGTTGGCTGAATGGATGGCTGAGTGGCTGGTTGTATAGATGGTGTTGGTAGCACCTCCTCCACCTTTCAATTGGGATATTGGTGTGAACAAGAAAGCACGGCGACCGCTGGCGTGGTCGTCGTGTTCAGGCATTGGCGTGACGTTCGGACTCGAAATATATTGTCCCAAATCATCATCTGGGAATGGAGGTGAAAGATACACGGAACCACAGAGAGGTGGTGAGTTTTGATGAGGACCCTGAGTAGGTTCTTGGATGTGCATGCCAAAGTATGCATCCTTTGGCAAGAGAGCACGAATAGGCGATTCAAACTTTATCAATTTACGTTGTTCACGTAGTGGAACCAAGGGCTGCTCAAAGTTGTCTCTGACTTCGTCAGGCAAACAAGCTTTCCAGGTCCTGATACGATTGAAAACATGACTCGATTCGTTGTATCTAAATTCACAAATAAACCAAGGAGCACCTTTGGGTACCACGCCTTCTGGCAAATCACCTTTTTGATAACGGGTCAAGAATACCACGTAACAAGGGCCAACGATTTCGTTCACTAAATGGTCACGATACTGACCTGTCTTACATACCTCGTTCTTAAAGAACAAACGATCGTCCTTATGACAAGTTTGTTCAGGACGATAATACCAACAAACGTTGGTGTATCTATTACCATCATCAGTGGACCACAAACGGAAAATTTGACCAACTGTAGGCTTTTCTGGATCGTTCTGGTTCGAAATTAACACCCAGTCCCCGATTTTATAGGTATAACCGTTGACTTCTAACGAGTCCAATGGATATCTAATAATTCCATCGTTTCCTGAAGTACTGGCACCAATCAACTCTCTATCGCTCTTGTTCAATTCTTGTTGGATAATGACCTGAGCCTCTTTGTTGAAGTTGACAAAATCATTGTATTCTTCACTGTAAGGATCGGTCTCGTAGTAAATCTGAGCGTTGGCAAACATTAAGTCTAGATCATGGATGAACTGTTCTACATTCGAGTACTTTCTGGTTCTGACCTTGATCTTGATTTCGTTCAAACTGATGGGATTTGGAATTCTATTGTAATAATCAGGGTACGATTTCAGGTCCGGAAGTTTTTCAAAGTGATACGTCAACAGACGGTTGTCATTGTTCGGGTCACGGAGTTTTTTGAACAGCTTTAGTATCAATTTGATTCGGGTTTCAAACGGTTTATCAATAATCGGTGGACGTCCTCTTCTGATCCCACTCTCGGCAGGTCTGGATGATTTATATGTGGTTGGGGTGGAGGAAGTATGTTGTCTGGTGACCATGGCTGGAGGAGGGAATGTAGGCTGCATGTTTTCCGATTGTGCTTTGAAAGTACTCATTTGAGGAATAAAGCCCGCCTGTGGGGTCCCATTTTCGTCCTTGAAATCGTTTTCCTTAAATACAAAATCTCCAATCACAGGTTCATCCTTTTCGTCGGGTAATTCGCCCAAGTTGGGATATCCCAAATTCTTACCGTTTGCTATGACTTTGTCAGTCTTGAACTTTGGCAAAACCACGTTCAACACATACTGCTTCAAGATTAAAGCGTGTCTGTAGACACGTGAGTCTTTCCGATTGTAGAGTCTGGCATTCCACAGAATCAACGCCAAATCATCGACAAACTGTTGAGCATTCTCATACTGAAACTTCTTCACCTTTCTTCCAACCCCGTGTAGAGAAAGCGGGTTTAATACTACCTTGTAATAATCGGTTCCCGTACGGAGCGGTAAACGCTGAAACGTGTCGGCAACATTCAACCCTTGATCATCTATCTGGTACAATCTATCAAAGAGTGCCAGGATCCGATGTCCCAACTTCTTCTTTTCTCTGTCAGACATGGCGTATATTAGAGATTGTTAGTGTGATGTTTTGGTTTTGACATTTTTTGAGTCGGTGAAAATTTGAGATTGGTGTGTATATAAGAAGGCGACGGCTCGATCCCAGTAGTACTACTGACTGAGCGAAGCGAAGTACTATTGACTTGTTACTAATCCAGGCACTATGGTTCGTTTCTCTGCTAAGTTCTGCGTCTATGCTGAGCAATTCTTAGTCTAGCTCGTACTACCATTCTATGACTCCAAGTTCACCTCTCAGAAACCACAATTCACTATACTCCATGTACCAGTAGTCACCTCTAGATATCTCTAGTTTCCTCTGGCTACCTCTTGCTACCTCTTTCTATGTTGAAATTTTAATATCGATTCTGAGTAGCTCGACTTTACGCTAACAAACTGGCCTCTCTGGTAGCTACTACCAGATACTCTCCATAACTAGATTCAAATATCCCAGGCCAGATCTAGTTAGTGGCTGACTAGTTCACGAATCTAGGTACCTGGCTAACTACTCTCACTGAATATTCCGTAAATACTCATTAACTATTATTCTTTCCGTATCTCTCTATAATCACATTATTGAATAGCGAAGTGATTATAATCAAGAACTATGTATGACTACTCGAGCCATGGAAAGAAACTATCTCAGTAAAACTAGCTCTAATTATGTTGGGAGCATTTCTAATTGCTGAGTGGAGTTTCTAGCTACTGAGATTAGTTCTAGTTACTGAGATTAGTTCTCATTATTGATCTTAGTTCTAGTTACTGATATCTGAAATTACTTCTAGCTACTCAGCAGAATTCTATTTATTTCGCTAAGCTCTGTATCTATTCGTCTCTAACTACTCTTCTATATCGTCCTGTCCTCTATCTACGCTCAGTAACTCAAACTAGACAGTATCTAATATATTAGGTATAAACAGTTTTGGTATAAATAAGTATTCTAATTATTCTGGAGGGTCTCCAAAAACACCCCAGTTGGATTCCACTCCATATGGACCTGGATCTTTCCAGTAATCGTTATACATGGTAAATGTATATATTTGGGAGCCCAACGAGCTCACCAAACTCTTCATAGCGAGAACTTGGTTGGCGATCGACGGCACACAGACTCCATTGTTCTTCCCCTTGTTGGGCCATCCGGTTTCCGTGATCATAATTGCTTTGGAATTTCCACAGGCACCTCTTAAGTTGGAGATCTGGTTTTCTAACCATGGGCCAGAGTTTTGTGGCAAGACTCCACCGTCCCAGTATGGGTGACTGTTGACTGCTAAATAGTCTGAGAGAGTACACAACTGAGGATTAGCAACGACGGCTACCAACGTATCCACAGACACAATAGATCCACTAAATCCTGGTGCGTTTGATTTCAACCATGACCTGGCCGTGCTGAGAGCAGACGCAATCTGTGATACGGTAGCGGCGCCGGCATTGACCCTCTCGTTACCAATGGAGATTGTATCAACAGCACTCCAGCCACGAGAACTAGACTGTACTGCATTTTGTATGTCGCTTAACCCTCCCTGAACAGAAGCGGTGTCGATGTTCCAGATTCCTAAGAATAACTTCTGAGAGGAGGTCATAGAAGCTAAAACGTTCTGGATCCCAGAACAGTCTGTGCTGTACAATCTGATGATTTCAAAGTCACTGATTTTGGCAATATCAGACTGGACCTCTGACAAAGTTTTGCAAGCGTTGCTCTTCGTGTATGGAGAGTATGTGATTCCTTTGGAACCGACAGAAGCCGCTGCTGCTGCTGTATCTGGAGTACTACCTCCGCCAGTGAAACTAGAGCTCAGTTCCGAGGGCTTTGGACTACCATAACCAGATGATACAAGACCAGAGCTTGAAGGTGAACTGCCAGTGCCAGAAGATACAAGACCAGATCCAGAGCCAATAGATCCAGAGCCGGTACCAGTTCCTGAACCAATACCAGATCCAATAGATCCGATGGTCCCACTAGTTCCAGTTGTTCCGCTAGTTACACTAGAAGAGGTAGTTCCGCTAGATCCACTAGAAGAACTGCCAAAAAGGAAATCTAACAAGCCGGAGAGAGAGTACTTTGAGCTCGAAGTAGAAGCTTTTGGTGTTTGAACTTGTGGTGCTGCTTGGACTTGTGGAGCTGCTTGGACTTGTGGAGCTGCTTGAACTTGTGGAGCCGCTGCTGGTTGTGCTAACTGAGCTTGTGTTTCTTGTGGCCCTGGGTTTCCATTAATTGGTGGTGGTGCAACAACTTTACCAGTACCAGCTGCGGGTACTTCACGAGTTGGAGCTGCCGCATTAGCGGCAGCTTGTGTAGCAACATTTATAGGAGCAGCCTGGGTAGTAGCTGCAAAAAACGCAGCAGCAGGCGTAGGATTGGCAGCGAAAGCTGGAGCTGCCTGTGTGGGTGCTGCAAATAATGGTTGTGCAGCATCTTGGTCGTCCTGTTCAACAGTAGTGACCACAGTAACATATATAAGTCTCTTGACTTTTTCTTGTACCGGCAATGCCGACACAATTGACCCTGCTAACAAGGACCCCAATACAAAGTTGGACACCTTCATTATGGGTAGTAGATACTAGTGGTGGAACGGGTTATAGTTATGAATTGTGAAGTGACTGAGGTATCGGTAAAAGTGTCTGGAATGAGTTATCTTCGTAAAAGTACAGAATATGTATAAGTAATGTTACCAGTAGATATGGGTAGTAACTGAGGGATTGTGGATCTGAGCTGTCTTTATTATATAAATCGAGTACTCACAAACTGACACGTTCAAACGACAAACGAGGACAGTTCAACATTATATAGAAATGCCCACTTTACTAGGTTAAGATCTGGCCAAAATCTAGTTTCATTTTGCAGTCGTTTTCAGGAAATGGTTGAGATACTTTTTGACATTTTCTTTCGTGTTTGCCTAATTAGGCGATTGCTGCAGGCTGCGAAAGTAATTACTTTTCCTAATCGGGAGATAATTTTTGAGCCGCCAGATACGGTCTATTTAGCTGCTGCTGTTACGGGCTTGAAATGGAAATGTCTGGGATTTTGGTGGGGCAGAATACTCAAATCAGGTAATGTCGAGATATTTTTTGATAATTTCCCGTAGGCTGAGTCTCTAGAGTCAAGCCAACATCTTTAAACCCTAATTCTGATACCCCTTCCAACTTGGAGACCCCCTCAGACTTATAGACCATCAGACTTATGGTACACCCCTCCAAACTCATAACTGAAGATATTTACCAGATCTGGAACTTGTTAAAGTCTGAGAAATGGCTACGGAGATTATCAGGAGCGTGAAATCAAGACGAATGAACAACTATTTCGTTAAATTGGTATACAAGAGATACGAAAGGTGATAGGGCGTGGGTATTTTGTGAATCTAACTATAATATACAGTTAGCGAAGCAGAATATAAGGTATTAACTTAGTAGACTGGATATTTGATGAATAGATGCAAATTCCGATAATTACGCTCAGACACCGGAAATAATATTCTCTGGTTGTGAATTATAATGCACGGACCGGAAATTATTGACTAGACTGTGAAATTAGAGTCAGAATAGGATCAAGTCTTGGATTGGCTTAGATATGATGGGGTGAGGGGGCATACCTTGAAAGTAGCGAAGGATGTGGCCCACTACTTCGTTACACTACTTTCACGCCCAAGTAGTGTAGAATTGACATATGAGATTTAGAGCATAGCGACAACTGATGAATAGGTCACAGAAAATATTAATTTCCGGGATCTGGCTACTAATTACTGACCGCCGATTTGTATCTTTACAATTCTAGCTACTTTTTGTGAGGTTCTTCAGTTTGTCCCATAATGTTTACAGGATTTTTACAATTTGTCTTGAATAAGCTGCTAAGGAAGTGACTCCGGACTATATATCATGAAGCGAACCAAGCGAATGGCTCTCTCTGTAGTGCTCTCACGATTCTAGCTCTATTTGTATCAAATACTATGACTAAGATATCTATTATACAGAGTTTCTTCTATTATACAGGTGGGTGAAGATCTGTGAGAGCTGAGAACTGATTGAAAATGGTGACGATTACTAGAATTATAGGCGATGAAGTCTGGAAAGAAAGTTGCCGAGGAGCTTCTAAGTGGAGGCAAGTGTGTGTTCTCTCAGTAAATGGAAATTTCTTAGTATCGATGGAAATTTCTTTCAATACATGGAAATTTCTCTCAGTAGATGGGAATTTCTTTCAATACATGGAAGAATGGGAAGTGTCTCTCGATAGATGGAAATTTCTCTTGCTAGCTTGAATACTTCAGAGGATACTCCAAATTGAGCTCCCTGCCACTATTCAACTTTCCCATCAAATACCTGTTTTAAAATATCTGTTTAACTCATCTAGTTTAGTACCAAAATTACTTTCCTGGCCAGAATACGCAACAGTTTTGATAATTAGCGGAATATCCTCGATCCTTGGTAAAGTTGGAAAGCTTGTACAGCATCGTGGATCTAATAACATCAAATTCTCTTGGGCTGGGTACCTTTCTAAAATTCAGTTTAGTAAATATCAGTATAATTGGCAGCAAAGTCCTCGAACAGATCAGATATTATTTACCTGGTCAGAGTTCGGTAGCGGTGGAGGGACATCTTTAAGCCTCGTTGGGTATTCACTGGCATTAGTTTGCCCTTTCTCACTGATTATGCTAGCCCTTCATAACTTTTTCTAGTCCTCGTTACTACCATTTTGTTAGCTCACCGAAACCACTTCACTATATACCAAAAAACAACCATCATCACCATCAATCCTCCCCAGAACAACCACTTATCCTTTTTAGCTCTCTTTTCCACGCTCCTTATCGTTCCCTGACTCACCCCCAAAGTTATCAAACCCTCCTCGAATTTACCCTGCAACTTCCTCAACGTTTCATTCTGAGTCACGATATCGTCAAACGCCTGCTGACCCATCTCGAGAATATAATCCAACTGCTGGGACCCTCTGCCTAGCGACATTTTCTCGTTATATAATCCTTCCTGGTACGAGACCAGCGGCGCCTGGATTTGTTCCTGTTCGTAAGGGTTGTCAGATGCCGTGGTGTGCGTTCTTCTACCCATCAACTCTTGTTTGTCGGCCTCTTGGAGCAGCGATTCTCGCTGCTGCTTCAAGGATTCGAATTTTTGCTGGAAATCGTGGAGATCCTGGTTGAACTTAGCGAGCCTCGTCTCGTGCTTAGCGTTGGCCTCGTCGTTGATGTTTTGTTGGACGAGATCGTTATATTCTTTGATGGTCTTCTTGAACGCCGTCAACGACGTTGTGATGGAGCCTTGGAGCGACAATGGCGACGTAGAGACGTTTTTCTCGAAGCTCAGGAGATCCTTACTAATCATCTGTGTCTGCTTGATCCCATGATTGAATAGTGAGTTCATGGTGGCGCTAGTTACTGAGTTTTGAGTGTTGAGTAGTGATGTTTTGTGTGAAGTTTATGAATTCGTGTTAATTCGCGTTAATTCGCGTGTTGATTAGAATGATTTTCTACCGCGAACGCTCGCGAGAGTTAGCGAGGGTTAGCGAGGAATAGAGTGGGTTAGTGAGCGCAGTTCAGAGTCATAAAATCAGATCCATAAGGGTTTAAATGATTTAAATAAAGTTCTGGTCGTATTAAAATGTGGTGACTAGTCCTATATGGTCCTATATGTGTATTACGCTTAGATGACATGATTTTAGGTAACTCTGTAGAAGTTGTGGAGGGATACGCCTTAAAATAGTGACTACTTTCGCAATTTTTAGCGAGAGCTAGCGGGAGTTTCCACTATACAATTGGCACAAAGTGTCACGTGAGTAAAATTTCATTCAACTACTTCTATTCTAATAGTGTTCCAATTATACATAACGATGTAAATTGACCCACTAGCGTCATCTCGAACTATTCTGTAGCAACTCCAGCATTTATTATCACTAAAAGGTCTCTATTCTGATAACACGTAACAAATGGATGTTCTGGAGCAGCGATAGAAGAAATCTCGATGATTCTCAAAAGATTTATATCTAATAAGATTCGGCCTATATCCCTAGTATCCTCATAAAGTGATTTATCGTAGATCCTCAAACACAAGCAACAACTTTGTAGATTATAAATCTCAAAATAACTGAGCAACACGAAGGTACCTGGCCTAACGGTGGACAATTATCCTTTTAAGATTATAATAATCAGACGTATAATCTCACAGCAACCAGAATTTACGAACTTATATTCACTTGTTCTTACTTAGCGTGATATAATTCTTGCGTCGAGGTATTCATTACGTATCGTGATGTATTCTAGCACGAGAATGTCTTGAACATCGTATCTCTCACTGAAATACAGTTGTGTATCCTGTAATCTCAGATTAGCTCAATTAACTGTAGCTGCATGCAATACTGGGTTGTGTCACTCAAATACTGTAGTGGATTGGTTGGAATATCTTAGCTTTAATGTGGCACCATTTTCAGTAGAGATATAATGAAACTTTGGCACAGATTAACTTGCCAGTATTGAGCTAAGAGGAGTAACTTGCTCCTTACTTTCTTCTAATTTCTTTCTCCAAATTGCTTTCTCTTAATTACTCGTTGCCTCGTTACTTTCTCCTAGTTTCTTCCTAGTTCCTTCCTCGGCTTGTTCTCATAGATATCACGAAGAAAGTACTGCAACTCTGGGATATTCTCAGCAAATTCCTAAAGATAAATTGATTTCGCTTCGCTATTTAACTTGGCTAGGGTTCTTCCATATCTCTCGACATCAACTACGATTTCAACCAAAAAACCTAATAAACGCCAACATCAACGCAAAAGTACCTGAAGAAACACCAATCAACCACTGCATCACCTGCGTCTTTACTGACTTGATTTGCATCTGCATGTTTGCAATCTCCTCGTCAATCCTCGTGTAGGTGTCTTCGATCTTCAGCTCGTGGATTGAAGATTCCTCCCTGATTCTTCCCTTCTCCAAGTTCAAATCAAGTCGTACGCCGGCTTGGTTTTTTGTAATTTCTTCCTTGAGACGGTTCTTCAAGTTTGTGAGGTCGGTCTTGAGCTTCTCCTGTTCTTTGGTTAGAGTGGTGAATTCTGCTTTGTCCATGGTCTGGAGCTCCCCCTTAAGTTTGGCGAAATCAACTTTTTGTTGGTATGCTGTTGAAGATAATCTCTCCTTGGTGACTAGATTATTAGTTATGGAGTATATTCCGTCATTTATGGCTTTATTTACGATATTTACTGCAGTTTCTGCTTGTTGTTGTGAGAATCCTCCCTTGACTTGGAGGGACTGTACGAACTTTTTAGTGTCGAATTTAGTGATGGACGATAATGGTCTTATCTGGTATAGGGAGACTTTTTGCGTATGGATCCCAAGCGAGGTCGCTAGGTGTTTCAGCGTAGAAAAGAGTGACATGGTTGTGGTTTTAAGATTATTTGTGGCTCAAATTCTCATATAGCTCTCATATAGTATTGCGGATTGGATGTTTGGAGAAAGCAATGAAAGGGACGGTGAGTCGGAGAGGGAGCTATAAGGAGGATTTGGGGAATAAATAGGTATGGGGAGGGGGAAGAAGTTCCCTATCGAGGGTTTCTCGTTGTATTCGTAAGCATAACTACTAACTAGTGTAATTGTCGAATCAGAAACCTCCTATTTGCCATATCAGTATCTAAGTAAGTGCTGGGAGGGCCTACAAAGTTCAGGATCTCTAGAAGAACATTAGGTATCCTTGTAGAGTCTCTCTTAATAAATTAGTCTAATCTATATATGGTTGATTCTCTGTATAGATATATAGTGAGAAGTTGGGTTGTCGATCTACGCGTAGCAGGGCCACTAGAGACGGAGACGTATGGAGAAATGTCTAGGTCGGAATTAAGGATGAATCGGGGGATCCTACAAATGTCTGGGATCCTAGGTTAGTAGGGATGTCTTGGGATGTCTGGGGATGTCTGAGAGTTCCCCAAGACAATCTCTCATTATTTATCTCCTGTGTATTCCCTCGTTTTTATCACTTCTCATCACTCTTCTTCACAATGCTTGCCTCCAGATTGTCACGTTTAGGGGTGAAACTTCCCCTAAGGATACCGGTACGGTACTATACGGACCCCAAGAAGTCCATTGAGGATTTCAACCAGTCAAAAACTCAGTATCTGTTTGGTCACAACTTTAGCAGCCTCGACGAGATCAACAAGAAAATCACTCCTGAACTCGATCTGACATCGTCGGAGATTCATCAGCGAATCAGGAGCAAGCTCCAACAGGATACAGACGACGATATCAACTCGTTCATCGAAAAGGATCCACGATTAGCTGAATTGACAACCGGCTCGGCTGAGTACCGAGAAAAGTTGTTCGAAATCCACCAGGAGTTCAACCAGCAACAGAAACAACAACGAAAGAAGTTTGAAATTAACGAGAGGGTGAAGGGTATGTTTCTAGGAATCGTATTTTTGGTTTCTATAGTGGCTGGTCATCAGATCTTCATGCACTATGAATATTTGAAGAACAGTTTGTTGGTGGACTACGTATATAAGATCGAGGATGGCAAGGTGAAGGCTTTGACTGATCCGGCAAAAAATACAAAGAACTTGGAGTTGCAGGTTAGGAAATTGTCTGAAGAATTGGACGAAAAGACATTGGGGAACTTGGTCAATTCCGGTTCTTCTACTGGACTTTATGTGTGTGGGGTTCAGAACGGAAAGAAGTTGCCAGTAAGAGTCAAATTCTTTGACGGGAAATTAATCAGGGATGTGAAAATCGTGAATGGTCAGATGGCCGTGGTTACTAGCAATGGAGAATTGTACCTGGTGAAAGGCGACGTGCCAACGTTGGTTCCTCTACCATTTAAAGTGTCTAAATGTGAAATCTCCAGTCAAAATATATATGCCTTGAGCTCTAAGGGTGAGGTGGTGTATGTTCCTCGTGATTTGGACCAAGCAGCGACCTCCCGTACGTGGTTACGCAGACCTACCGTTGGTTATGAGAAGATAGCGGTTGATACGCCGATTAGCGACTTTTCTTTGGGCCAACACCACATGTTGATGTTGAGTCGCGGGGGCGCGTTGTATGTTGCAAATACCACTGTCGGTTCTAGCGACGACAGTGCTGATAACTCTTCTCTTGATAGCGGTAGCCGTTTACAAAACTATGGCCAGTTTGGAATCCCCAGCCTCTCTCCCTACGAAAAAGGGGTCAAGATCCCAGTCAACCAAGCTTTTGAGATGACTCTCTTGAACAATGAGGTGGTAGTCGCTAAGAATGGTGACAAGAGTGTCAGACCCCGTAAATTCATCTCCATCGCCAGTGGAAAATATCACAACATTGTCGCTGATGCTGATGGAAATGTCTGGACTTGGGGACGTAACATTTACGGAGAATGTGGACTTGACATTTCGTACCAGACCGACTTCCAGCCCGTGCCAAAGCGTGTCTTTGGTAAGGACGATTTCTTGAGTCTCTGTAAGTCTGGGCTTGGTAATCCTAAGAACTTGAAGCGAGAAAATTTTAGAGTCGACAAGGTTTATGCTGGGGACGAAACCAGTTTCATCCAGCTAAACTATACTGACGAAGAACACAAGCACCAGAACTTATTGTGCAGTTTTGGTAATGGGGTCAAGGGACAATTGGGGACCAGCAGATTCTTGCACGTGTGTCCCAAGCCTGCTGTAATCAAGTCGCTCGTTAATTTGAGTGAATATGATGAAGTTAAACAGTCTGTGGGAACAATCGATTTCAAGGACATTAGTGTGGGCAACAATCACATCTTTGTGACATTGAACACCAGTGGGGCCTATAAAGATGTTGTGGTGTTTGGGGACAACGAGTGGGGCCAATTTGGTAATGGAAAAGTGGCCAAAAGTTGTAAACCTATCAATTTGCCAAAGTTGGTGGAGCCTGAAGATGTGGAAACTGACGTTAAGTCAAAGTCTCCACTGAATTTGGTCAAGCAGTTGAATAATGTGGTAACCAACAGATTGCAATTATCAGAGGGTCTCAAAATTCATGGCAAAAAGGTAGAACAAGTTATTGTTGCTGGAGAAAATAGTTCTGCCATATTCTACAGAAGTGTCTGAGTGTAAATTAATGCAAATAGGAATTTCCGATTACCCCTAAAGTGTCTGGAAATTAGTAAATAGTAAATAGTGAATATTCAAAATATTGTAAATTGAAGAGATACGTGGAGAAGTGTTTTTGGCTTGACTTGCTACGTTTTGTAGAGATTTTCAATTATAAATTTCGACAAAACAGAAACACTCTAGTTTGCGATCTGGAGAGTGGCTGTATCGATATATTTAGTACAAGACACCATAACAATCTCGCCTATTTATTCTGAGCGTATAGTTCTTTAGAATTTTGCACCCAAATTTTAAGAAAATAAATGAGCCGCAGACATTTAGAACAAGACGTGTAATGGTGCCTGGTTTCAAAACTACAAGCAAGGAAACAAGTTAGAATTATTTGTCACATTTCTTCAGTTCTAGATCTTAGGGAATTTTCCGAAATTTTAACTGTCTCTAACTGTCTCTATGTACACTTTTGAACAACGACAGATTTTGTTCCGAATCCTCGCTACGATGAGTAAAGAAAATGTCGATTTTCGGGCTCTGAGAAATATTTAATTTTCTGTCTGAATTATGCATTTGTGATCTCGAAGGTTAATAAATGTCTGTCTGATGTTTGAAATTTCACCAAAGTCTCCGATTGTTTATCTAAATATCTACTATTGACTATTGAACTTCGTATAATAGTTGTAGATTCAGGTATAAAATATTAGAGTTAATCTATACAAAATTTATCAAGTCCGTAATGATAGCAGGTTCCAAAGCTTAGCCCAGAACTCGCATCTATAGATCACTTACTTCAACTTGAAAAGTTCGTTCAAGATTCTGATGGTATCAGCTGGAGAGTTGACTGCATGTCCGATGGTTCTTTCGTCTTCGTAAATTTCATAATCGTTTCCACCCTTGTAAGACTTGTCACCAAAGAAGTGAATTTGCTTGAAACCTTCATCTTCGACGTGTTGCAAAGCATAAGTTTTGTCCCAACCAGTTGGGAAAACATCAAAGGAAATTTGACCACCAATGGAATAAGTCAAACCGTAGTCGCTGAATTCTTCCTTTAAGGCGTTGACCAAGGTTTCTCTGATCTTGTGTTCCTTATCAAAGATTTCGAATTCGTTTCTTTCCTTGGTAGAAGCGTTTCTTCCAACAGGAGAGACGTTGATCATACCGTTTCTGAACTCAATGAAAGTACCTCTTCTAATAGGAATGTCGATTTCAGACAAATGACGGAGAATAAACTTGGCGAGCTTGTTGTATTTTTCTTCCCCGATCCAACCAATGAAGGATTGGGAGGCAAGTTGCTTACCCAACTTGTAGGCGGTCAAACCGTTTTCAGAGAAACAGTAGTCGAAATCTTGTAAAACGGTAGCACCTAATTGCTCAAGTTGTTTAGACAAGTCAGAACCTCCAACAAATCCAATGACGACTTGTTTTCTAAGGGCGACCAAAGTGTCTCTCATTTCGTCAGAGATTTCCAATCTGGCTGGAGTTAAGGTTCCGTCGACATCGAATAAGACTAAGGTAGTAGGATCGGCTTTGTTAGTGAAGGACATGTTTAATGTGATACAGGGAAGAAGAAGAAGAATATATTTGTTTACTCGACGATGAAAAATTTGGCGCGCGTGTCCAAGAGGCCTGCGTATAGATTTAGAATAAGGAGCTGAAATGTCTGGGAACTGTCAACTCTAAAACGCCGGAGTCGGAAGTCTGATCGGAAGTGTTCGATTAGTATGGAAATGCCTACTCTAAAATGAAATGTCGCGGTATGCCATTGTGTAGGATGTAAGAGATGATCGTTACATCTCATCTACCACTACGAGAGAGTTATTACATGTTATCTGGGAGTCACTTTCAGAAGATACAGTCAGAGCGATTGTTGGAGTCTGTGCACAGCCTTCTGGCATCCCCCCTCCCCAAAGTGAGATTCCCTTGGTCATGAGATGGTATGGGGATTATCGTGACGGATGACAATTCCCAGTTCATAATTCCCAGTCTCTGAACGTGTTAGTAGTGAAACGTATGCAGTTTACTATTTCAGTCGTAAGTCGGATCACTGCCAGCCATTCGGTTTGTACCATTTATGCTCCGGAGATTAATTTCGGTTGCTCTTGTATATAAAACAGACGATTTATAGAGCAAAGTGGCAGCCAAAGTACACCACTCTAAGTACCTCACAAAGGTTGGAAAGCAGATCTGATGGCTGGTGATTATGAACCAATATATATCCCAAAAACTGTAAATTACTCTCCTTCAGGCTGCCAAAGTACTCAAGAGCTGCCAAAATACTCAAGAGCTGCCAAAATACTCAAGAGCTGCCAAAATACTCAAGAGCTGCCAAAGTACTCTCTCTGAAGTAGGTAAAGTCCCTTAAGACAGATCCTTCTGGTAAGACTCGATTATCTTCAGTTTCTCTAGCAGTATCTAAGGAGTAGACGCGTTAGTAGTACAATTATCAGTTTACAGTGCCTACAACTGTGGTCTATCATGGATTGTTACGAGTTCAAAATATTGAGCAAGATCGCTCAGTTGGAGACACTGAGTCTACTGAATATGAATATTACTTATCTGTCTACTGAATATGAAAGTTTCTCGACTGTCTAGCAGAATGGGACTAGTAAAAATAACCATAACAAACGAGTCATGGTCAAATTGTGTCTGGTAAAATGACTTGAAATACAGAAAGATGTTTACTAACAACCTCAGTAATAGTGGTGGCAAAAATTGCCAGAAACCTTATTAAGCTAGTAGTGAAATGCTAGAGAAGAGTGGCGAAATGCTCAAGACTAGCAATAACTAACGTATGTTGTATATCAGAACTTACGTAATTCTAGTGTGGCAAAATGTACCAGAGCTGAACCAGAGCTCATTAATCTAGAATTATGGTAGACTACATTTCTTCAAAAGGCAGCCTTGTTATGTAAGACATAATTCAACACATAGATATCTTACTATACAGTGGCCATTTGGTGTCTACTAACTTCTAAGCTGGAAGTGTTTCTCTTCAACATCACGTTAACAATGTTCTACAGTATGTTCGTTGTTCCAATATTTATTAAGATACACTTGCCTAGGGCTAGTGACTAAATACTTAAGCTTGGTATTGGAAGTTTGGGAATTGCTTCAAGTTAGCTTCCAAGTTACCCTTCTTAGTCAAGAACTTGACGTAAGCACCATCGTCCTTAACTTCACCGTTGTTCTTCTTGGCAACGTACTCATCTCTGTTCAATGGAGTGAAACCCCACTTCTTGGAGATAATGATCTTTTGTTGACCTGGGAACTTGTATCTGGCTCTTCTTAAACCTTCGATAACAACGTCCTTGTTAGAGTCTTTAGTTCTAGCGGACATAATAATTTGACCAATAGAAACTCTAGCGGCTAAACCGTGAGGCTTACCCCAAGCACCTCTCATACCTTGTTGCAATCTATCGGCACCGGCACACGACAACATCTTATTGATTCTCAAGACGTGGAAAGGATGGACTCTAACACGCAAGTGGAAGGATTCTCTACCAGAAACAGTGGTAATATATTTATTAGCACAAATACGGGCAGCTTCCAAAGCTTCAGATGATAATTGTTCTAATTCGTTAGAGACTAAGTGGACACATAATGGGAATTCATCAACTGGTGCTCTCTTTCTACCTAAATCATAGATTCTAATCTTGGCGTCTGGGACAGCTCTGTTGTATCTGGACTTTGGGTATGGTTTGTTCTTACAGTATCTGTAACATCTAGCTGGTCTTCTAGCCATTTTGTCTGAAATGTTAGTATCAATCAAGGAGTAAACGAGTCTAGGAATCGTAAAAGGATTTTAGAAGTTCGCAAAGAGTCTTTGTCTCCAATTTATATGAAAATTTTTTTGCATTACAAAGCAAAATGTTACGGGTGGGAATCAACGGGATTGAGCACCTCAGCCACAAATCATTTGTTTCGTATTCACAGGGCTCTCGTTTGCCTCACTTTGGGACTCTCTCTCCCTATGTCATATCTTCAGGTATCCTCCACATATTTTACATACCTTTTCAACCTTAGTTATAGAAGAAGGAATTACTAGTTGGAATTGAAAATTTGAAAACTTTTTTGTATATGAGAATTTGCTGTGAGGGTATATGCAGGTGGTGATAATTAGTAATCGAGTGTTAGGGCTCGTCCTTTTTTGGTGCATTGGATCACGTGTTACGGTGACTGTGAAAAGGCTACTATTGAAGCAGATAGAGTAGTAATGACTATACTCTATAATGACAATTATAAAGTGGTGGAAACCTGTTATTGGTACTTTTCTTAGAGACGTGGTAACGTGAAGATTTGAATACTTGGTTTGAACAACTTAAAGAATCTTTCTTGAAGGATTTTAGCACAAGGAGAAGACTCGAAGGTTGAATTATTAACAGCAATTTTATCTATGAAGAGGCGAATTTAATTGAGCCACTGATTTAGTGCTGTCAAATTTAGGTCCGTCGGTATTCCTTGAAATTCAGACCCGTTAGTTAACACTTCGTCGATAATATTGAGTCTCAGCCAATTCCGTCTATTCGCTCACTATCTATTGAGATACTGTCTAGAATTCCTACTAGGGTACCCTGGACCAGTTTGGATTCCAATCTTTTGCTGTGCTAATTTCGTATCATTTACAGGCTGCAAATGAGTCCTAGACACTTGCCTTGCAGTTGAAGGTGAGATATTAATTCAAAAATATTGATATACAAACAAAACTAAGGTACATGATTAACAACGGCATTCAAAGAGTCAATCTCATGGCTCAATTCTTAATCCTAGTATTCTTCTCCTGTTTCCTGGGGCATTTCTATTCCAAAATCTTTGGTTGCAAATATTGGTACGTCCACTACCAACTGTGGACTTACAGGAACCATGTAATAAGCCGTAATGGAACACATGGGGATAAAAGAAAACATTTTGAACTCACGTTAACTCATATTTGCATTAAGGAATAATTCTTGACCAAAATATAAAATAACTACCAGAAATCATCCTTAATCGCAATATATTGTCTATGATGTTATAGGATTGTGATTAATAACAGCTATATGAGATGCTACACAAAACCACTATCCACTATACAATTAAAATATCCTATCGCCACATATATTATCTCCAACATCCAACGTCTACCATTTATTTCGAACATCTACCTCATTCAATACTGATCAATACTGATCAATACCGATCCAAAATAGATCGTTCCTGCATACACTCATAATTCTATATAGAAAAAAACTATCTCTTCTCATCGCATCACTTCACACAACAACAGGACAAGATGGGTAGATACAGTATAAAGAGATATAAGACTAAGAGAAGAACGAGAGATTTGGACTTGATCTACAATGACTTGTCTTCCAAAGAATCTATTATAAAACTCAAGAACCAACCTCTTGATGAAAATTTGGCTGGTCTTGGACAATACTATTGTATCCAATGTGCACACTATTACGAGAACCAGTTAGCTTTGGACAGACACAACAAGGGAAAGAAGCATAAGAGAAGAGTCAGAGAATTGCTGGTGAAGCCATATACGAATCTTGAGGCAGAAGCAGCTTCGGGTGTCAACATGGTGAAGTTTATGGAATCTGTAGAAAACTATAAAGCTATGGAAGCTCACAAGAAGGAGAACAAGAAGGAATATGACGAATTGGTGGGTCAAAGAAATGGAAACTTGGATGATATCATAACAGGAAGTATTACAGGCGAAGCAGTTGAAGGGGCAGGACCAGATGAAGGGGCCGAAGTTACTGCTACTGACGCTGCTGAAGCCATGACTGATTAGCTGAGGTAATACTAAGCAGTACTACTAAACAGCTAAGTACATTCCGCATACCTCTACGTTTCCAGTCGTTTATGAACGAGTAAGGACCAAGAACCTATCCTGAATATTCTCAGAATCTATCCTTACCATTCTCTAGACTATATCCTTAACATTCTAAGAGTCTCGCAGTTGGATAACTGAAATCTTGATCACTTCCTCTACATTCCGGCGACTGAATATGTATATTATTTTATTTCATTAATGGACGGCCAAGGATCCAGAACTTAGTCCTCCAAATTTTAGATTCACGAATATATTATTAAATCAAGAAAGTGATCAAATGATCAAATGTAATTGGAGGCAATTGTAAGTAGAGACTTTAAGGGGTACTATCAACCATATACTGAACACAGGTTTATACTAAATATACAGATCAAGGGTCTCATTGGATGCCTCTAGTGGTAGTAATTTGCGACATCAAATCTGTGACGTAAAATATATGACATCAAATTTGCGACATCAACGCAATATCAAATTTGAGACCGATCCCCACAACTTACATGAGTGATCACGACACTTCTCCCTAGCTATTCTCAATTCTTCTCTACTCGCTAAGTGAGTCTACTACTAACTTCTTCCACGCTCCACAAAGTGTCCTTACTACTTATAATAATCGTACAGATCCTGACTTCTAGAGACTCATTGCCACACTGTCACACACAATAAATCTCTCTAGACCCACACCACCAAAACTCTTAATAAACGTCCTAGAACACAAGCCACCCATCTAGAATCTTAGCTAATAAATTTGACGTCACTTTTATTCTAATATGCGATTACGTCTCAGATCTAACCATGGTACCACAACTTGGTCGTCCACAGCAACCACAATTGGCGGCCTAGTTCACGAAATTACTGGACTTTCCGACCTCAATCCAGAAGCAGCAGCAGTGCTAGCTATAAAGGTCGGATTTCCGCCGAAATCGGTGGAATTTTCCAATCCTGAAGTGACCCTTCAAGAATCTGGGGTCAAAGATGGTGATCAGTTGATAGTGGAGTTTGGGAAAGATATAGGTGGAAATAGTCACAAATTATCTGAGAGCTCTTCCGGACTCTCGGGTGATAAAGTCCCTGGAGTTTCTCTCCGATCATCAGGAAAATTAGGCTCAGACATCTACTCATCCACCGAAGATGTCCTTGGAACGTCTACGGCCACGGCTGCGACAGATATACCCTCAGTTTTTATTCCCGAACTCAACCAGTACCTTATTCTCCGCAACATTCCACACGACAACTCGTGTCTCTTCAATGCAACATCATACGCCGTCAACGGGGCAGATTCCTATAAGACGTTTTCTCCTCCCAGCCAACTTCGAGAGATTATCATATCGCATATACGTAAACTGCCAGAAGTCTACACAGAAGCAATCTTGGGCCGTTCTCCCGGCGATTATTGTAACTGGATCACCAAAAAAGACGCCTGGGGTGGAGCCATTGAGTTGGGGATCTTGGCCAAATGGTTTCTGATCCGGATTTTGTGTCTTGACATCGAACTGGGCCACTTTATTACGTTTGAAAACGACAAAGAAAAACCAAAACATGCTATAGTGCTTATCTACAGTGGGGTACACTATGATTTGCTTGCTGTGAATCCGGAGCTCACGTCGACTCATAGTGCTAGTGATACTACGCAATGGATGGTCGATTCGCATCATGAAACATTGGTGAAGGGGGCCAGTTTACGGTTGTGTAAGTTACTTCAGTCTCGTGATTATGTTACGAATACGACGACTTTTAGACTTCGTTGTTTGGATTGTTATAAGGTGTTGGTGGGGGAGGTAGGTGCCACGAAACATGCGAATGACACGGGACATTCTAATTTTGGTGAGGTAAAGACAGTTAAGTAGTCTGAGCAGAATACTGAGTGTTCTTGTTGTCATCGCAGCTAGTAAGAATATCGAGTGTCAGCTTGCTGTCTAACGTATTGTCTAAGATGCCTTTCAACTTGCTTTTGTATTGCCCTACATAATACTTGCCTGGAAGCGGACTAATTCGAGACATCGGATCTCTAATGAATTGGTAAAAGTGTGACTATAACTTCGACTTCGCCATGGCTTCCAACATAGGTGTTCCTTTCGACAAATATTCAAGCAAATGCTTTTCGTGATCCCATAGCCTTAAATTCTCAAGGAAACGAGACTGGAAGGATTTCTTGTCGAGCGTTTTCTTGTTGTACTCGTAGATCAAGGTAACAAGAAAGTCGTTTGGGATATAACTCAACAGATTTTCAACCACATAGAGTGAAAGCGATGACAAATCATCCAAGGTTGCAAAGTGATTGCTCTAGCAGTTGTAGGCTCTCAAAAGAGCGTTTTTAATCTTGTGGTCAGTATCTCCAGCAGCATTTCTAACATCAGTGACTTGCTTTGGAGCTTCTTTAAACACATAGTTTCGGAAATATCGACTTTATGAATATACAAGAAACTACGAACCGCGAGTATTAACAAACTAATTGGAAAATTGCATTTCTCCTATGTTACCCATGATTAATGATTAATGAATTTACAAAGAATTACTTTGACTTGTTTTGAGACGAGTCTTGCTCGTTTCAACTAATGAATTTTATGAGGCTTTCTCTTATGTGACTATTTTGGTCTTTATCGCGATGGTTTTCTATAGCTCTTGGTTGAGACTTTCTACTCTAGAAATCGATCTCAGAGATCTAGAACAAGTGTTAGTTCCAATAATTGATAAATATATTATTAAGCACTAAATACTTTAATTATACTAAATTTAGAGAATCTAAAATATTCAAAATTGAGCAGTTCTCAAAATAGGGTGGATAGGATTATTTATATTAACTCCGAATATCAGAGTAAAGTATAATTAATAATGATTTATGCCTTGATTTATGCCTTCTAGTATTTGGTAAAGCGAAATGGTTGCATTTATTTGTGTCGCGCACGATCCAATATTGTTTTTTGCACCCAAATTCATACCACAAAATACTACAGATTAGAAGTCCAGAAGTCAGAAGTCAGAAGTCAGAAGTCATCGTGACGAGGAAACATCTCGTATGAAAGTTAAGTTGCTAAAACTTAGATATCTGAATTAATCTCAATTTTAATATTGTAAATTTATACTATTTATAACTGGCTCCGATAGTCTGTCTTTATCGGCGATGTTTTGATTGAGCTTAATTTGGTATTGTCGACATTATCATTTAAAGAGTCCTGAATGCAACATAATAGATTTGTTTCAGATATCTGAAACAAAATCAATATTGTAAATATACTATTTACAACAGGCTCCGATAGTCAGTCTTTATCTGTGATATTTCGATTGAGTTGTATTCGGCATTGTCGGAATTATCAGTCTTAAGAGTCCTGAATGAAACATAATAGTTTCCAACATCTTGCGAAATAAATAATATCATATTCAAAAACATGAGGGCTCCATCAAAACAATAAAGAAACACCTCATGCGATATAAGAAATCCATCATTTCCTTGGATATATTCAATTAATCTGAAAATTGATCTGACGAATATAAGAATTGAGCAGGTAAAAAGGGTAATCAAAATTGAATTCCAGTTATTGAATCGTGATGGAACATTTCTGGTAATCAGAGCACATTCGGTAGGGTTCTTGTGGAGTCTATAATGAAAGATCAATTCAACGACAATAAACATGCCAAAGAAAACAATTTGAACTATCAAACCACCAATAATGATATGTTCCCCGGTCTTTGCGGAAGACAGACTACCGCTAGCCATAATCCCTCCACCACCACTCTGCATTAAAAACGACAACACGTCGCCGAAGACAAAGATCTTGGTCAAGTACTTCAATGGGATAATTGAGTATCTCTGACACTCTATACATGTAATTAAACGGCCAAGGGACATGTATAGGGTAGCAGCATACAAAGCAGGTGCAACCAACAATAGAATTGATTGAATAATGTACGGCCCAAGCTCGGTGACGTTGGAGCTAGACAAGATCCTTCCAATATAACCTATGATTTCAAAAATCCCACCCAAGACAAACGGTAACATGATCCATAATACCCGTTTTTCTTTTCTAGCATAACGTTTTGATACTATTGTCTTGAGAGTTTGGAAAATCTGAAAAATAGTTGCCAACGCAAATAAAACCAGGAATATAACTGCCGCAACTTTGGAAGGTGTATAGTTATAGGCCCTCCACGTACTCAAAGAGTCATCTCTTGTTTCCTTACTTAGCATAACAATAATGATAGTTTAATTAATTAGCTAAATGTAGTCTTGCTCAAAAATTGAATAAACTATACTCAACCCGTAGTACTTATAGTACTTGAAAAGATGAAGATATTTGAAATTGGCGATAACAGGCGATTGGCGGTTTTAAGCGGCGTTAAGCGGCGTTTAGTCTTCTAAAGTATAAGCCTCTTCAACACCATCTTAAATATCAATAATTTATTATACAGTAGTGACGCTATAAAACATCAAAGTTAAACAAGATCGTGGCTAAGTAATCACATTTATTTTTAACTTGTCTCTTTGTATTATTAAGAGTTTATTATTTAATGTATTATTGGATTTATTCGTTTTAAAATGTTCCTTTAGTTATAGTAAACAAGGTCAGAATCGTGCATAATGCTCTGTGTGGATAATAGGTAACTATCACAGAAATCGCTGCTCAGCCTTACCCTAAGCTTTCCTATCAATTCTTGCCCATGAGTGTTCATAGCTAGTGTGGTTTTTGAGTAATAGACGGCATCTCTTGCTTCAATTCCTGTCAATAACCAGACTCAATTACAAACAGATTTGGCTTATTGTTACCTTCCTTCATCGACTTGTGGTGCTTGTTAGTGTTTTTTGCAGTCATATTATGTGTTTTGAGACTTTGCGGCCAGTGACAACTTTCCAGCTGACTTTCTTATATGATTCTGCTAATCTTATTGGCTAGGAGTTGGATCTTACGCCAATTAGAGTCTTTTTACAGCGAAGTTAGAGCCGTGGAGGTTCTAGTCAATTGAACAGTATTTCCGTATTAAATATTCGGACCAACTACCTATTTGGAATATTTAATTTAGCACAAGGCTCATATTTAGGCTTATGTAATCATATAACATCGGTTCCTCTTATTATATAAGCAACAATATTGGAACGACATTCATATATAATGTCGTTTAAATACACGACATATTCCATTCTTGCAATTAGATCCACAAGAGCAGATATTTTAACAGTAATATTTAGTCTAGCCACTTCAAATTGTAAGTAAAAGACTCATCGTAGATTAGCAAATGCAATAAGGACCGTAGAGATTACCAATTAAAGGATTTAAGGAAGTTTTTTCACCAACCAAGACGACTCTGAGATTCAACCTAGCATAACAATATAATAATCGGACTAATCAATATTAAAATAATCGGATTTACTACATTGATCAATTCTAAGGTTATTGTTCTATTTAAACTCGAATTTTTTTATCTAAACTCAAATGGTCACTGCAAACTCCAATCTAATACTGAAATAAGTGCTTTAATAAGAATTCTTTCTCGTTATCATATTTTAAGATGATATTACGCAAAGTTAGTGGTACTTCAAACGACTACTATTTGCTTTAAATCCACCTAAATGGGGGCTGTGTTGTTTCATTTTTTAATCTCTTCATTATCGTGTTTATCATAATTAAGAAAAAAAAATATGAAGTAATATCTAAATAATAAAATATAAAGATGAAATTAAAAATTATGAATATTCTTGTTCTTCTCTAGTTTTAGATCAAAACCAAAATTATTTGCGTCTATTTCTCTTGTAATGGAGCTGACGAAGTTGCTACTAATATATTTTATGGATATTAGGACGGACCAAAACTAGTTTCTAAGAAAGCAGCTCGTTCTGGTTTATATGTATATAGTTCTTCGTTAAAAACACAATCTATCAAACTCTCGTCAATCGTTTAAATATCAAAATGGAATTATAAACGGTTTTTTGTGGTCTGGTATTATTAATAATTTACTAATATAGTCGTATATGTATATATCAAATAATCCAGAACAATATTAGCTAAAATAGAGGGCATAAACGAAGAGATGAAGATTTTAATTGTATATCGGCGATTAAAGGCTTTTAGCGGCGATTGGCGGACTTAAAGGGCGTTACGCCATTTTAACACCATTTGAAATATCAACTTTACATATAAGAATTAGCCTTGAAAACTAATTTAGCTGTAGTGTTCAAACCTAGTCTAAATTTAGACCTTCCTAGATTGAATAAGATCCGCGCCTACTTAGCCTAAATCAGAGAGTATTACCATCATTCTCTCATTGAATTGATCACGAATGACTGCAAAAGGCCCCTAGAGGCTACCGAAGTGAAGGGTCTTTACTCCTAGAATAACTCTCTTATTGGTATTGACGTTAATCATCAACATTAATTCTGTTATAAATATTTAGCATCTTTACCATAAGAGTTTACAAGTCTTCAGCGTGCAACAGTAAGCTTTTGTCTTCATTACTTTGCTCAGATACTTGAGGATAGTCTGTAATAACTTGTCTACCAAGTTATAGCATGATTTGAAAGTACATAATGTTTTGACACTTTCGAATTATTTACTGAGTTGTGTGAGTTGACTATTTACAGGTATAAAATAACCTTCTTATGAGGTTGAAAATTGTTTTTGTGACAGTTGGTAGCTCGTAGATTGAAATCCTCTTACTTACTGAGCGAAGAGAAGTTACCGGGGGATAATATGTGACGTGGCTCCTTTCCCTCTGTCTGATATCTGTAACGTGGTTCCAATAAAGTAACTTCGCTTCGCTCAGTTACAGGATGTTGAAAGGGTTATCCGAGAAGAAGTCGTCCATGGCAAAGTTTCCAAAGAGACTGTTCTCGTGTAATATATGACTATCAAAGTCAATAAGTCCAGGATTATCGTGTTGAGTCCCTAGATTGGGGTGTCGACGTTTGTAATATTTGGAGATTCCATTTCGTGACGAAATATATTCTTGTCTTAGTAAATCATACAGGAGCCATAGTTTATCAATTTGATGATCATGAAGCAGCTGGTGTGATAGTCTAAGAACGTATCTAGAGGTTTCATGGCTCATCATTTCAAGACAACAGGTAAGAAAGTTCTCCAACTCAATGACTTGATCAAGAGAATACTTCAAATCAGCATTTGATCTGGTTTTCTCGTCAACTTCATAGAGTCTATCATCACTAAGCATTGTCCGACCATACTTGTATTCTTGTGAGGACTTCCATGCATAAAAGTACCTTGTATTCAACGTTGATAAAGTATTTGTATTTGTCAATTCTAGTTGGCTCACAATATTCTCCATAGAACTGAGCATTTTAGCGTATAGTTTCATCAGGACATTGCTCATTGAACTTTTGAATAAATTCATGTGGATAGATGTAAGAGTATTCTTGATCCTAATTCGAAATTGGACCAAAACCAATCTCATACGAAAGAGATACTCAAAAACTGGGTTCACGATTAGAGTAAACACTGGTCCGAAGTAGTTCTCACAATAGTATAAGATATTCCCCGAAATTGCACCCAATTCGTGATAAACGATTGCACACAGCTTCTTGAAAAAGAACAAATTCAACTCAATATCCCTATTCTCAAAGTATAATGAAAAGGTATAATAAATATACAGCAACATCAACTTGCAAAGTAAGTATAACTTGAACTTTTGGATCTTCAAAAACCCTGGATAGTTATTATCAGTTACCAAGTATGAACTTAGACTTCCAAGGGTATTCTGTACTAAAACTTCGAAACTGCATAAATCTTTGGCAAGATCTGAAACTTTCATATCAGATCTGACTCGAAATATCATGTCTAGGATCTTTTTGAGAGACATTAAAACAGGATGCAACTTATCCAAAGACATTATTATCAGTATCTCTGTATCATTTGTCTTCAAATTATTGTGTACAAAGGGCTTCTTTGTATCATAATTCGACTCAATTATACAAATTGGCGATCCATATATTATTGAATCCTCGATATCAATCCTAATCAAAAAGTACCACAAGTTTCTCTTCAAAAATTTCATCCTTTCGTCAACCTCCCTCTCCAAAAAGTATTGTAGATAATCCGGATCTCTGTTCAAGAACAAAGAAGTAGCCATTTGGTACAAGATTCCAATATTTATTACTGACTGATGATTTCTTGAAGGATCTGCCTCTGGAGCATGATTGTGATAAATATGCATCATGGATAAAGCCTGAAAGAGAGCCATACTTGATTCGGACTTTAGATCAAACTCTTTAATACACAAATCTGCAATTCTTGCTGCTTCTATTGGTACGGGATGTTCAACGAGAAACTGTTTCTCTTCGGAAGCCACTGAATCATCTAATAAGTCGTCATTTTTATCCACAGAATTACTAAACAATGATAGATAACTTAATCTCACTGTAATCAATAGAGTGGCCAAGAAAGCTAGGTCATTTTTGCTCGCTAAAATCAACTCTTCTATTCTTCCGTCTATATTACCATCAGCTCCGGTGATTCGAGAGATATCGGCCCTGAAGGCAGATTCATCAAGTATAGGAAATAATGGATACAACGTACTGAAAAATACCTTGACAAGCATATCAAGCGTCTTTCTATCAGGTAACATTTCCTTGATTTGTTCTAGTAAAGTGGAGTCATCATTCAATGGTGCAGAATGGAAGGTGATTCCCAAATTCATGCCGAAATTATTTATAGCCTGCTTGACCTCAATAATATCTGAAACTGAATGCTTTTTCTGGAGTCTTTTGATATATTTGTTTCCATAAAATAACTGCGATTCTTGTTCGATTGCTTCCAAACTCTCTCTCTTGTGCTTCTTATTGAGTACTGATTCAATTGAAAAATGCTTTCGGTTGGGTGAGATCAAATATTTCCACAGCAAAACAGCTCCAGGGTCTTGTCTTACCAAAATTACTAAACTTAGCGGACCATACGGAGTAACTGCAACCTTAGAGTCACTATTGGTGTCATTATTAAGCGAATCGAGAAAGTTGATCGAATACTTGTTTGAAATGAAAGGATTGGTCCCTATGAACCATAAATCATTTGCTGGCGTTTTGATATCTGTGAAAGGATCTGATTCCATATTTATGGATCGTCTGGTTGGAATTTGATCGTCACTATGACCCGAATCATCAGACCTCTGTTTGTTTAGTGATGCTATGGTTATAGAAGCTTCAAGGTCCTTTATCTTATTGTTTAAGATTTGTATCATATTGTATAAGGAGTCATTTTCATTCTGTTCTTCGTTTGTAGTTCCAAGTCTCGCTGAAACTTCGTTAAGACTCTGTTTCTTATTGTTATATGAACAAGTTGATTCGATGTTCAGCTTGATACAACTAGAGCAAGGATCGTTTAGATCACATTTTCTTTTCTTCTTGTGACAATTATCGCATACTAGAATCTGTCTTATCCGTTTTTTATTCCGTTCGAATGACATCTCTTACCGACGTTGTGTCAAATTGTTGTATAGGTTTCAAATATGTTTACTCTCATCCGAGAGCCGTTTATTTTACTTGGCTCACTAAATATGAGAACCTGACAAACATTTAAGAATACTGAGCGCAGCGACTTATTCAATATTAGTTAATATTTATTAGTATTAGTTAATACTTATGAGTATTTATGAGTATTTATAAGTATTAGTGAATATTTATGAGTATATAGGAATCTAACTGAATTATTAAAGAGCTCCGTATACTGAGCGTAGAAATGATTCGCTATATTTAAAGCTCTAGGAATTCCCAATCTCTATTCAATTTGACTAAAACATCCCACTCATCTTGAAATGTAACTTTGTTTGATTTGCAATTAGACCACTTAGGTTGAGATCTTGAAGTATCGTAGGGATATGCATAGAAGAATGGTTTCCTTTACGATATTCTTATATACATTGATCATTTATTCATGTTTCTGTGTCTAAATATTTGTCAAGTAGAGTTAAAGAAAAGCTAAATTAATCTAATGAATCACAATGAATTAGAATACAAAGAGGATATAGGTCAAAAGAAAGCTGTTCTAAGGTTATTACTTAATAGCACAGTGAAGTGATGTTTAGTATCCAAAAATCTGTGAACTAGAACTCAATATTATTCACTAATATTCACTAACCTCGCCCCAAATCTTTGAATATCTAAAGATCTTTCGATGATACACTGGATTAGATTGTGTTTCAAGTAATAAATAGTTATGGGGGATCTGTTTAATTCTAGGACTTTCAGAAACTCATATATTGGCTCAAATAAATACTTTGTAGGGTAATTTACGGTAAATTTTACGGAGATATCTATGCAAATATAGAATTGATCGATATCTATATTAACTGAATGAAGCCCATGAATCATTCTGTAATCACGAATATCTGGGATTCGATAGTTTCATAGTCACTCTAGCCTACTCAACCGGTACCATATCATCTCTACTCTCTCAGCCTACTCTATTTCACTTCAATATGCATTGTATCTACTATAAGTGGATCCTAGTTGGTTGGTTCAACTTCTTATTAGATCGAGAAGCAATACACTTTCTCAATTCCAAATACTAGGTAGCCATTCGGAGCTAACAGCAGTTATTTCTAACTAGTTTTCTTTCTCTTGTGTGAGCTCATACTATTTCTATAATTTATGACGTACCACTACTGTTGTCTAAGTTATAAAATTTATAATTTGGGTGCAAAATTTGAAAAATTTGAAAAATATCACTAAATAGATTTAGTATATTCATAGAACTAGCAACTTCGCTATATTTACGGTTACTATAATGACCGATTACGTTAATAAACCGCTAGAATATCTCTACACCAATGAAGAAGAGTCTTTGGTAGTGGAGAAATTAAATACAAATAAGTAAAAGAATAATTTAGAAAATCGTTTAAATGTCCATTCTAGTGGAGATAATGCTAGTGTCACGGACACATCTCTCAAATTTCTCTCAAAGTCCTTTGGCTGAATATTTCCCCTAACTATCCACATCTACTACCCTCCCAATTATCCTTCTTATTTCAAACTGCTACCCCCTCCAACTACTTACAGACTCACACTCCAAAATCCAGCGGCATGGATGTTTCCCACGAAAAATTATCTACATCTCAACGGCCACAGAAAAAAACGAACATCGTCGATTAATTACACCCCAAATCAAAGTACCAACTAACAAACTAGCTATCTAACAAGCACGTGATTGCTAACAGTATCTTTGACTCCACAGCACCCCATCTAGTTATTCAGTTAATTAGTAACAAAATGTCAAAGACTACAGAATTTTTTTGTAAGTATAACAGGAGCTAGCGTGCAAAACACGTTAGGAATATTTCTGACGGACGGAGTTAAGAGAGCTAACAGAGCTAACAGAGCTAACGTGGGAGATCATGTAGCGATGTTTCTCGATATGTTATCCCGGCTGAAGAATATGACAACTGATGGCGAAGACTTTACTGATAAGTTATGACATTTACTGAGAATTGTTTCCACGTCTGGGTGATCGATGGGTTCTATATCCAGATCCTGGTGGGATAGACAGTTAGTCTTCGCAACCAAAGAACAACAGCTTTAGATAGTACTACTCAGCTAAGGATTTTAACGACTGACCATCGACAGACATAGCGAGAGCTCACCCTGTCGCCAGCGGTTAGACCTAACTTCGGACAGGATACTAGAAAGCGGTTAGTTAGCCATAACTATCAGTAATGAGAGCTATGGTTGTCAGATCAGTAACAGCAACAGCGACAGCTTGAAATGTTCGAGAATGTCGTATCACCCAGATCAGTGACAGCTAGAGCTCAGCGGTTCGATGCGTTGCATATCAGATCAGCAATAGTTTTAGCCTGCAACTACCTGTTCAGTGTTGGATGTTTTAAATACAATTTCAGCAGTGATACCTCACCTGTCAGCTAGTTGTCATCACTGTCAAGTTGGAGGTGACCACCCTGACGGTTATACATAACATAATAGGACAATTTCTCGCTGTTCAGTTAGTCATAGCCAACGGCTATACCTTTGACGCAGATTAGGAAACTCTCTGGGCAATACTCGAAGTATTCTTAAACTTTACGAAGAGTTTGCAGAGTTTGCAGAGTTTGCAGAGTTTGCAGGCTTTGAGTTTACTCTTACAAGCCTCAGCCTACCACTAACTCTTGATTTACGTCCGTCAGCATCCCCCCAAATCACATACTAACATTCAGGCCGTTTACCTCGATCCATCGACTTGATACAGGAATATGACGACATCACGCCCATTCCCAAGGCAGCATTAGAATGTCGTACTGCATTATACAGTCCTAACGGACAATACTTTGCGTATACTCAACCCGAAGAAGTGGTGGTTTTAAACACCGAGACTAAAGCGCAATTGTACTGCAAAATCGACTTGAAAGAAGTGTTTGATATCTTCTTCTCCCACAACGGGACGTACTTGTGTTTATGGTGCAAACCTATCCAGCTCAACCGCGAAAACGGGACCTGGAACAATAACCTCAAGATCTTCAACTTGAAGACCAAGAAAATCATTATCGAGTGGTCTCAGAAACACCAGAACGGATGGAGACCTCAGTTCACCACCAACGAAACCATTTTCGCCAAGTCTGCCGCCAACAACAAGGAAATCCACTTTTTCGAGATCAAAACCGACTCTCACGACTTGAATATCAGTCAACCTAGTCATAAGTTCAAGGTGGCCGATCCCAAGATCCCTTACCAGACGTTCCAGATCTCTCCGGGATTGAATCCGTCCGTGGCCATTTTCTTGCCGGAAAAATCAGGCAAACCTGCTAGTGTGCTTATCTACAACATCCCTAACTTCAAACAGCCGATTTGTTCTAAGAACTTCTTCAAAGCTGAACGTTGTCAGTTGAAGTGGAATGCTGTGGGAACTGCATTATTGGCCTTGGCCTCTACCGACCATGACTCTACCAACCAGAGTTACTACGGTGAAACGAACTTATACCTTATGGGTATCGCTGGGTCTTATGACTCGCGTATCGACTTGAAGCGTGAAGGTCCAATCCATGATATCACCTGGTCCCCAAGTTCCAGAGAGTTTGCTGTCAGTTATGGGTACATGCCTTCAGAAACCACTTTCTTCGATGCCAGAGGTAATGCGATCCATTCCTTACCAACCGCACCAAGAAACACTATCTTGTACTCTCCTCATGCTCGTTTTGTCTTGGTTGCAGGGTTTGGTAACTTACAGGGAACTGTTGATGTTTATGACAGACAGAACAAGTTCTCCAAGGTGGTCACCTTTGAAGCTACCAACACTTCAGTGTGTGAATGGTCGCCTTGTGGACGTTTTATCTTGACTGCTACAACCTCTCCAAGATTGAGAGTCGACAACGGATGCAAAATTTGGCACGCAAGTGGAAAACTCGTGTTTTTGAAGGAGTATAGTGAATTATATTCTATTGGATGGAAACCCCAGACTGTTGATCGTTTCCCTCCACTCAAGCAGTTGGAACCAGCTCCAGGAGCACATATATCTACAAAGGAGTTTGTGGCCAAGAAAGAGGCCGCTGCAACAGCTGCTGCCCAGAAGCCTCGTGGAGCCTATCGTCCACCACATGCTAGGGGACTGTCAGCCGGCCCTACTACATTATACCAAAAGGAAATGGAGAGTAAGTTAAACGGTATTCCAGCGCCAGTCAAGAACGGATTCAATCCTAGCAGCGGCCGTGCCCGTGTTGTTCCTGGTGCCGCAGCTCCTGTTGAAAAGGAAAGCAAGAGTGCTGCGAAGAATAGAAAAAAGAGAGAGGCTAAGAAGGAAAAAGATCAAGAATCTCCAGCCCCAGAAGCCGCGCCAACCTCTGCTCCATCCATAGCAGCACAAGTCCCAGAAGTGGGTCTGGTTCTCGGAGGAGTCAGTTCGTTGGAAGAAAAGAAAACCAGATCGTTGCTCAAAAAATTAAGAGCCATCGAACAGTTGAAGATGAAACAAGCCGTCGGCGAACCGTTGGAAGACACTCAGTTAAGCAAGATCAAGAAGGAGGACGAGATCAGAAGAGAATTGAATGCATTGGGCTGGAGTGAGTAGACCCTGACTATATATAGACCTAATTGCATAAAATACCCGATTAGGAAGTGTAATGAGTAAAAAAATGTCTGAAATTTCAGACAAAAATAGACAAAAATGGACTGAAAATGAACATTCCAGTGATGGATTGTTTAGAATACAAACTCTATAGAAATTGTGAGCATAAAGATTCGATTAGGACCTCTCTGAGATGGGAGGACTTTTCTGAAGTTTTAGTAGGCATGTGGATATATTATGACTATCAACTATCTCCGAGTGTTGGTTGGCTCAAATCAGACAAAATTTCATTACTTTAAAATGGAATGTACCTCTCTAAACAGGAAAATAGCAATATTTCGCGATCGGACAATTTTTGGATTTTTCATTTGCCGTCCCGTTAGGACGAATTCTGATCTGAAGACTTCTCAAACAATTCCTGATGACATTCAGTACTACGACATCGTTCTATTGAGCATTCTGTTGCCGACAAAGCGCTTAATTCTCAAACCGACGAAAGTGTCGTCAATTCCAGAACAATATCGTCTAAGAATCTTCCTCCTCCTACGTATCTCCCTCCTTCAATGCCTAACAATACCCCTGCCGAGTGAGATCAAGTATTTAATCGCCGTCCTGATTCAAAAAGATCCGGATTTCATTCGCCCCTTCCTAATGTTTATACGTGAACCTAGCCAGCATCCATATTGATTACGTGAGCCTTAAGTTAAAAAATTAAGACACCGAAGTTGTCAGTAATAGAGTTAGAATGAAGTAGAGTTGATTAGACACGACACAGTGTCGTCGGACAGTAAACCACCACATTTAAATACTCAAAAAGTGTTGTTTTGAGAGAATTGGCCCTGGGATCACTAATTGCCCCAAAATCCCTGAAAACTCCAGAGTATAACTCTGGATAGTAAACCAAGAAAGCCTAACGAAGGTACAACTAACTCTAAGTAAGTATAAACTTCCTGGTATTGATCCAGACTGTGCCTACCTAATATACTCCGTCATCAGATGTGAGAATTTAGTAGAGATTATTAGAGATTATTAGAATTTAGTAGAGTTTAGTAAATTTTTACATAGCGACAGGGTCAGTAGAGTTGGTGGAGATTGGATCGTGGCACTTAGTGACAGTACGATCTAAAGCCACATAATGTAGTTAATTAATCACCAAATCATGTAGCCTCGCTCCTCCTCCACATCCTCCACCTGGCTGTGCTCGAACACTCTCCTGGAATCTCTTGCTCAAATTATATTTATCCAAACACTACCAAAACTACACTACCATACTTCTTAGACCCTCCGTCGGATATTACAAATCCTCGGAGCAGCACAAACATCCTCAATTACCAGGCGTATACTCTAACGGAAGTGGTAGTTAGGACCAGATGCGTGTACCGCTCAAATCATTTTCAATTCTGCGCGTTCCGCGTTTTCAAATCAGTTATCAATTTTTTTATTGATTCACTTCTTTTCTTTATCATTAGATCGTCGACTATCGCTATACTTTGTAAGAGTGAATGTATGTATGAAAGCAACTAGAGAGTGATGAGAGTGACGGACGTGGACACCGTACAATTGCGGCGGAAAACGGCTGGAATTGAAGAACGACGCCTGTGCTAAATTTAGCAACAGGGCCTGAGAAAACCTATCCAACAACAAATTTTGGTGAGAGAAGTGATAGCAGAGAGTGGCGAGCAGCGAGCAGCATGAGTATCTCGTCAATTCGCTACTTCTTTTCTATTTGGCTAATCATCGCCGCCATGTTGTTAGGGATGTCGTCAATTGTTTTGAGTGGTGATTCGGTGTGTATATAAGAAACGCGACATTAATTTTCGTTTCTTTTTTTTTCACATCGAAACTTCGATGCGCACTGCCTGGATTAGTGAAAGGGGACACGGGACCACCGGACAAATCAAGAGCGTGCCTAAGAATAGGGAGACTTTAGAGAGTGTTTTAGAGAGAAGAATTTAAGAAGTTCTGGACAAATGTGGACTTTAGAAGAACTCTAGAAGAACTACGACTAGAGATAGAACCTCGGATAGGACTACAGTTTGGATCAGAACGATTTGAATCTTTTGACCTAGACTACTACCGCCTCATCCCAATTCGATACGTTCCTTACTGTATTTGTCTATCGCCAGAAAAAGAAATTGTCTCCCTCATTTACCGTGCCTATAAGATCCAAATTTAACCCTCCTACACATAAAGGGATGGTGAAAAATTGAATTTTGGCCTCGCACGACACTATTTCTTAAACCTCCCCTTTCCAAAAACGAAAAGATTTGGAGACGCTAGGCAGACCGACGAAGACCCACTGGAAAACCCTTAAGATACAGTGACAGCGACAGTAAACAGACATACTCGACACTCACATTCGTTTTAGGTTCCTTACTAACTTTCAAGATGTCGTATAACGATAATAATCATAATTACTATGATTCTAACCAACAGGCTGGACAACAGCCTGAGGATGGTTATCATCAGCAAGAACCGTATGATGATCAACAACCTCAACCTCAACAACCTGGTCAGGAATTCTACGATCCCAATGCCCAATACTATCAACAACCATATGATGTAGAAGGATACCAGGATCCAAACGGAGCAGGCTACGCTCAGGGCCAACCTATGCAACCTCAACAAGGTGGTGCTGGGTATAACGCTGATCCAGAAGCATTTTCCGACTTCAGCTACGGTGGCGGCCAAACTCCAGGTACTCCTAGCTACGACCAGTACGGTACTCAATACACTCCTTCTCAAATGAGTTATGGTGGTGATCCAAGATCGTCTGGAGCCTCTACGCCTATTTACGGTGCACAAGGTCAAGGTTACGACCCTACTCAATTTCAGATGTCCTCGAACTTGCCTTACCCAGCATGGTCAGCCGACCCACAGGCCCCTGTCAAGGTTGAACACATTGAAGATATTTTCATCGACTTGTCCAACAAGTTTGGTTTCCAAAGAGACTCCATGAGAAATATGTTTGATTACTTCATGACCTTATTGGACTCCAGAGCTTCCCGTATGTCTCCAGCCCAAGCTCTTTTGAGTTTGCACGCTGATTACATCGGTGGTGAAAATGCAAACTACAGAAGATGGTACTTTGCTTCCCAACAAGATTTGGACGACTCCCTTGGTTTCGCCAACATGAACTTGGGTAAAATTGGTAGAAAGGCCAGAAAGGCTTCCAAGAAATCCAAGAAGGCTAGAGCTGCTGTTGAAGAACACGGTCAAGATATCGATGCCTTGGCAAACGAGTTAGAAGGTGACTACTCACTCGAAGCCGCTGAAATCAGATGGAAGGCCAAGATGAACGCATTAAGCCCAGAAGAAAGAGTAAGAGACATTTCTCTTTACTTATTGTTGTGGGGTGAATCTAACCAAGTTCGTTTTACTCCTGAATGTTTGTGTTATATTTACAAGACTGCTTTTGACTACTTGCTCTCCGACCAATGTCAACAAAGACAAGAACCAGTTCCTGAAGGTGACTACTTGAACCGTGTTGTGACTCCATTGTACAGATTCTTGAAATCTCAAGTCTATGAGATCTACGATGGTAGATTCGTCAAGAGAGAAAAAGATCACAACAAAGTCATTGGTTACGATGATGTGAATCAATTGTTCTGGTACCCTGAAGGTATTTCCAGAATCATCTTTGAAGATGGTACGAGAATGGTTGACATTCCCCAAGAAGAACGTTTCTTAAGATTGGGTGAAGTTGAATGGTCAAACGTCTTTTTCAAAACTTATAAGGAAATTAGAACTTGGTTGCATTTCATTACCAACTTTAATAGAATTTGGATCATCCATTGTACTATCTACTGGATTTATACTGCTTTCAACTCTCCTACGCTTTACACTCAACACTATTTGCAAACAAAGAACCAACTGCCTACTGCATCCTCGAGATGGGCTGCTGCTGCCATTGGTGGTATTATCGCCTGTGCTATTCAAATCTTTGCTACTATTTTCGAATGGATGTTCGTTCCTAGAGAATGGGCCGGTGCTCAGCATTTGACTCGTCGTTTGATGTTTTTGATTTTGATTTTCATCATTAACTTGGCTCCTGTCGTGTTCACCTTCTACTACGCAGGTTTATCTTCTGTTTCCAAGACTGCCCACATTGTTTCCATTGTTGGTTTCTTTATCGCTATTGCTACCTTGGTTTTCTTTGCCATTATGCCTTTGGGTGGTTTATTCACCTCATATATGAACAAGAGATCAAGAAAGTACTTATCGCAACAAACTTTTACCGCAAACTTCATCAAATTGAGAGGTTTGGACATGTGGACCTCGTATTTGTTATGGGTCTTGGTCTTTTTAGCCAAGTTGACTGAATCCTATTTCTTCTTAACTCTTGCTATTAAGGATCCAATCAGAATCTTGTCCACCATGCAAATGAGATGTGTCGGTGATGTTTGGTTCGGCAATACATTGTGTCAGCAACAAGCTAAGATTGTCCTCGGTTTGATGTATCTTGTCGATTTGTTATTGTTTTTCTTGGATACTTACATGTGGTACATTCTTTGTAACTGTATCTTCTCCATCGGTCGTTCGTTCTACTTGGGTATTTCTATCTTGACTCCATGGAGAAATATTTTCACCAGATTGCCAAAGAGAATCTACTCCAAGATTTTGGCCACCACTGAAATGGAAATCAAGTACAAACCAAAGGTCTTGATTTCGCAAATTTGGAATGCCATTGTCATTTCTATGTACAGAGAACATTTGTTAGCCATTGACCACGTCCAAAAGTTATTGTACCATCAAGTTCCTTCTGAAATTGAAGGTAAGAGAACTTTGAGAGCTCCTACTTTCTTCGTTTCCCAAGATGATAACAACTTTGAGACTGAATTCTTCCCTAGTGACTCTGAAGCAGAAAGAAGAATCTCGTTTTTTGCCCAATCCTTGGCCACCCCAATCTTGGAACCTTTACCTGTCGACAACATGCCTACATTCACTGTCTTTACTCCTCATTACTCTGAAAAGATTTTGTTATCTTTGAGAGAAATTATCAGAGAAGACGATCAATACTCTAGAGTTACCTTGTTGGAATACTTGAAACAATTACATCCTGTCGAATGGGAATGTTTTGTCAAGGACACTAAGATTTTGGCTGAAGAAACTGCTGCATTTGAAAACGGTGACGATGCCGAAAAGGCTTCTGAAGACGGATTGAAATCCAAGATTGATGACTTACCATTCTACTGTATTGGTTTCAAGTCCGCCGCTCCCGAATATACCTTAAGAACCAGAATTTGGGCTTCTTTAAGATCCCAAACTTTGTACAGAACTGTTTCCGGTTTCATGAACTACGCAAGAGCTATCAAGTTATTGTATAGAGTTGAAAACCCTGAATTGGTCCAATACTTTGGCGGTGACCCTGAAGGATTAGAATTAGCTTTGGAAAAGATGGCCAGAAGAAAGTTTAGATTTTTGGTTACTATGCAAAGATTATTCAAATTCAGAGATGATGAAATGGAAAATGCCGAATTCTTGTTACGTGCATACCCTGACTTACAAATTGCTTACTTGGACGAAGAACCTCCATTGAACGAAGACGAAGAACCTAGAATCTACTCTGCTTTGATTGATGGTCATTGTGAGATGTTAGAAAACGGTAGACGTCGTCCTAAATTTAGAGTTCAATTGTCCGGTAACCCAATTTTGGGTGACGGTAAGTCCGATAACCAAAATCATGCTATTATTTTCCACAGAGGTGAGTACATCCAGTTGATTGATGCTAATCAAGATAACTATTTGGAAGAATGCTTGAAGATTAGATCAGTTTTGGCTGAATTCGAAGAATTGAACGTAGAACATATTAATCCTTATGCACCAGACTTGAAGAGTCAAGGTGCATCTGAGCAGAAATATCCTGTTGCTATCTTGGGTGCCAGAGAATACATTTTCTCTGAAAACTCGGGTGTTTTGGGTGATGTTGCTGCCGGTAAGGAACAAACTTTCGGTACATTATTTGCTAGAACCTTGGCTCAAATTGGTGGTAAATTGCATTATGGTCATCCTGATTTCTTGAATGCTACATTTATGTTGACCAGAGGTGGTGTTTCGAAGGCCCAGAAGGGTTTGCATTTGAACGAAGATATTTACGCCGGTATGACTGCTATGTTAAGAGGTGGTAAGATCAAGCATTGTGAATACTACCAATGTGGTAAGGGTAGAGATATGGGTTTCGGTTCGATTTTGAATTTCACAACCAAGATTGGTGCCGGTATGGGTGAACAAATGTTGTCCAGAGAATACTACTATCTTTCTACTCAATTGCCTTTGGATCGTTTCTTGTCATTCTACTATGGTCACCCTGGTTTCCATATTAATAACATCTTCATTCAATTGTCCTTACAAGTGTTTATCTTGGTCTTGGCTAACATGAACTCTTTGGCTCACGAATCAATTATCTGTTACTACAACAAAAACTCTCCAGTCACTGATATTCTTTTCCCATACGGTTGTTACAATTTGAATCCAGTTATTGACTGGATCAGACGTTATACTTTGTCGATCTTTATTGTTTTCTTCATTTCGTTCATTCCGTTGGTTGTTCAAGAGTTGATTGAAAGAGGTCTCTGGAAGGCTTTCCGCAGATTTGCTCGTCATTTCGTCTCTTTGTCTCCACTTTTTGAAGTTTTCGTTGCCCAGATCTATTCCTCGTCTATCTTTACTGATTTGACTGTTGGTGGTGCCAGATATATTTTCACTGGTAGAGGTTTTGCTACTTCAAGAATTCCGTTTTCCATTTTGTATTCCCGTTTCGGTGAATCCTCCATTTATATGGGTGCAAGATTGATGTTGATTTTGTTGTTCGGTACCGCTTCTCATTGGCAAGCTCCTTTGTTATGGTTCTGGGCCTCTTTATCCTCATTAATGTTCTCTCCATTTATCTTCAACCCACATCAATTCGCATGGGAAGATTTCTTTATTGATTACCGTGACTTTATTAGATGGTTATCGAGAGGTAACACCAGATGGCATAGAAACTCGTGGATCGGACAAGTTAGACTTGCCAGATCCCGTGTTACTGGGTTCAAGAGAAAGTTGGTCGGCGACATTTCTGAAAAGGACGTTGCTGACGCCACTAGAGCTCACAGATCTAACATCATATTTGCTGATTTCTTGCCTACCATCATCTATACTGCTGGTTTGTTTGTTGCCTACACGTTTATCAATGCCCAGACCGGTGTCACCAAGAACTCCTTTGAAATCGACGGTAGTGACGATCCTATCAAGGTCAATTCTACTTTGAGAGTTGTTATCTGTGCTTTGGCCCCTGTGGTTATTGACATGGGTGTTCTTGGTTTCTGTCTTGGTATGTCTTGTTGTGCCGGTCCTTTATTGGGATTGTGTTGTAAGAAGACTGGTGCTGTTGTTGCCGGAGTTGCCCATGGTTTTGCTGTCGTTATCCATATCATTTTCTTCATTGCTATGTGGGTCTTGGAAGGATTCAACTTTGCTAGAATGTTGTTAGGATTTGCCACCATGATCTATATCCAAAGATCGTTGTTCAAGTTGTTGACTCTTCTCTTCTTAACCAGAGAATTCAAACACGACAAGGCCAACACCGCATTCTGGACTGGTAAATGGTACGGTACTGGTATGGGTTACATGGCGTTTACGCAACCAGCTCGTGAATTCGTCGCTAAGATTATTGAAATGTCTGAATTCGCCGGTGATTTCGTCTTAGCCCACATCATTTTGTTCTGTCAATTACCGATCTTGTGTATCCCCTTGGTCGACAGATGGCATTCCACCATGTTGTTCTGGTTGAAACCTTCTAGGTTGATCAGACCACCAATCTACTCGTTGAAGCAAGCTAGATTAAGAAAGAGAATGGTGAGAAAGTACTGTGCTTTATACTTTGGAATCTTAGTTTTGTTTGTCGTCATCATCGTCGCTCCTGCTGTTGCCGGGAAGCAAAAGGGGCTTAAGACCCTTGGAACTACTGGTACTTTTACTAAAGAAGGAAGTATCTTAGCCGGTTTATTCCAACCAAGAGGTGTTGACAATAACGATACCGGTCCTAACAGACCTAAAAACTATTCCTGGGCTCCATATCTTACAGACCGTACTGGAGCTACCAAAGGGTACTCTACTATGGATTTCTGATCTTTAAAAGAATGATTCGTAATCTTCTCTAGCGAGCCTTTGGTTTGTTATCTGTTCCTATAGTTGTTTGTGTTCTATTTTCATTGTTTTGTATATTTTATCAACATTATTATTATAAATTGAATGAGCACTGAGCGTAGCGAAGTTAAAATATATATAATACGTATTCTGAATATTTTAATGATTGTTTAATTTCAAAACATAAAAATAAATAAATTATTAAACACTATAAAATAAAATTTATTCTACATAATATTATATCTAGTACGGTTTATTTTATAATATATT